>JACCED011807859.1_pt1 | contig 12693 bp, 15 predicted proteins | sample 7455021 | NCBI WGS metagenome assembly JACCED01 (sample SAMN15323456, study PRJNA562643) | freshwater metagenome | isolation source: river surface water | place: USA:Blue River Watershed | collected 2017-08-19
CCGCGCGCCAATATGCCGATGAACTTCATTGAACAGCAGCCAGCGCATCCCGGATGATGTCCGCGCCGATTTGACCGCGGAAATTTTCATACATGGGCAGAACGCCGCGACGGAAGGCCGCCTTGTCCGGCACGTCATTGATCTGCATGCCATTCTTCAGCAAATTATCACGGAAGCCTGCCGTGGCCTGCGCATTGGCTGCGCGTTGCGCGGGTGTGGCTTCGGCGGCGGCTTCAGTGACGGCGGTTTTGAGATCAGCCGGCAGGCGATCAAAGCTGCGCTTGGAAATCAGGCAGCCGATCATGGAATAGATATGGCCGGTCAGAGACAAATACTTCGTGACTTCGTAGTATTTGCTTTGATCGACAATGCCGAGGGGGATTTCCAGGCCATCCACCGCGCCCTGTTGCACGGCGGTAAAGGTTTCACCCCAGGCCATGGGCACGGCATTGCCACCGAGGCTGCGGAACATTTCGATGTAGATCGGGCTTTGCAGAACGCGGAACTTGATGCCGCGAAGATCTTCGGGCTTCACGATTGGCCGCACATTATTGATCATATGGCGGAAGCCGCCTTCCATATACCCCAATGCCAGCACCCCGCGTGCTTCAAGCCGCGTGCGCAATGCCTGACCAACGGTGCCATCCAATACGCGATGCCCTTGTGCTTCACTGGAAAACAGGAAGGGCATGTCATTGACCTGGAAGGCAGGTTCAATCTGCGCGATCACCGCATTGGTGATGATGCCCATATCCACGGTGCCAAGGCGCATGCCATCCACCAGCGGGCGTTCATCACCAATGGCCCGGTTGGGAAACAGCTGCACTTCCATGCGGTCTCCCACACGTTTTTCGAGTGCCTGCTTGAATAGGCGCGCCCCTGTCGCATAGGGGTCGAGTGCGCCATCACCACTTGTCCATCCCAGACGCAATACTGTCTTGCCTTGGGCGCGCAGAATGGCGGGGGCGAGGCCGAGTGCCAAGGCGCTGGTGCCAAGGGCGCGGCGAGTGAATTGGGTCATCTTGATCCTCCCTGAAGCCCGGCTATCGCCGGGCGTTATTGGCATAAGCATAGGTTGCCCTTGCCTTGAAGCAAAGCTGTTCCTCTATAGCGCCATGAGGCGTCCGAAGCCTTTCGGGGCGTCATCAAGCCCAAGGCGTCGCAAACAATGCCAGGCCATCACTTGGTTACTGGTGATCACAGGCATGCCCAATTCCGCTTCCAATGTTTCAATCAGCCCTGCGGAACGGATCGCCGTGCAGGAAATGAAGCAGGCTGCGGCATCGGGGGTAGTTTTGGCGGCCATTCTGGCCTGCGCCGCGATATCCTCTGGCGCAATGCGTGCCATTTCAGCATTTGTGTTGATGCCCATCATGCTGCCGCCGATCACCTGGCAGCCATGCGCCGCGAGGAAAGCAATCTCACGCTCATGCACCGGGGGGATATAGGGCGTTACCAATAGGATACGCTTGGCTTCAAGCGCAGTGATGGCGGCAAGGATGCCATCGGCGGTGGTTGCCGCTGCCAGTCCCGTGGCTTTAGCGATGCGTGCTGGAATCTCGGCGGCACGTTCAGGGGCGAAGGTTGACACAGCTGTGCAGCGAAATCCGATCAGGTCTGGGCGCGCATCCGCCAGCAACCCCGATGCTTCTTCAAGCCTATCGAGCATCCTGGATAATTCGGCTTCCGAACTGCCGCGTAATTCCAACCGCGTCATCAGCGCCACCACACCTTCCGGCAGCATCGCATGCAATTCGGCTTCGCATATGGCATTGCCGGAAGGCACCATGAGCCCAAGCCGCGCGCGGGCGCCGTAATCGATGTTCATAGCGAGGCCCGCGCTTCGGCAAGCCAGCTGCGGTCTATGTAATCCTCAGCCCTTGTGCGTGCGCGTGCGGGCAAGTCCCGGATCAGCGCGCTGGTTTCGATCAGCGCCTGCACCGCGGCGGCGCTCGCCTCTGCATCGCGCGGGAATATGGCATCACGCGTATATTCCGCCCAGGCAAGATCAGCGTAGCGCGCCTCAATCCCTGTCTCGCGCATCGCAACCTCTCGTGCAAAGGCTTGGTCCGTGTAGAATTTCTCATGCGCGCGCAGAAAGCCGCGCAGGAAGCGCAGCAGCAGGTCCCGATTGGCGCGCGCCCAGCGTAAATCCACATCCAGGCTGGTGAATTGGAAATCAGGCACTTCGTTGCGCGGTTCACAGAGGGAAACAAAGCCAAGGTCAAGCGCGATGTGATTGAGCGGTGCACCCTGCAACCCCGCATCGATTTCCCCCGTACGCAGCATGTCCCAGCGCGCCAGGATCGGGCCACAAGGCACCAATTCATAATCGCCTGGCCATTGCAGCCCGCGCGCCGCCAGCAGGCGCATGATCAGGGATGAACTGCCGGCGCGCAGCGATGAAACGCCAATCTTCTTGCCACGCAAATCCTCAAGTCGCGTCAAGCCAGGCCGCGCGATGAAGGAAAATGGCAGGCGATTCACATTCCCGCCAATGATCGCCTGATGCCCGCCCGCTTCCGCATCCAGAATGACATGTTCGGTCACACCATAGGCAAGCTGAGCGCGGCCATCGCGGATGCGTTCATTCACCTCCTCAATGCCTTCGATATGGTCGATCGTCAGCGCAATGCCCTCAGCGGCAAAAAGCCCGGCATGTAGGCCAATCCAGGCCGGCATGTTGAAATAATTGCGCGAAACCACAACGAGCGTCAGCGGATCCATGGCCTTATTCCTCGAATTTCCAGCGACACCATGGGCGGGCGCCGGGGGGATCGGCAAGCCCTGCCTTGTCCAGTTGTGGTGGCAAGACCATTTGTCGGTAATGGTCATTCTTCGTCCGTCGCTTGCCCGCAAAATCATGGGCTGGGCCCTGCTGGCGCTTGGCGTGCTGGGCCTTGTTCTGCCCTTCCTGCAAGGCTTCCTGTTCCTGGCCTTTGGCGTTTTCACGCTACGGGACCAGCATGTCTGGGCTGCGCGCCGCTGGGCTTGGGTAGCGGGGCGCTGGCCCGACATGGTGGGCAAGTTGGAAGCCATGGAAGACCGGATGATGGCGCGCTTCAGGCGCATGGCGGCCCGGTTCCTTCCGCGGCGTTGAGCCGCGCTCTGGCCTCAAGCGCCCATGCGGCGTAAGGGCGTCTCATGAATCGCCTTTGGCTCATCACCGGTTCCCTGGCTGGCCTGATCGCGGTCGGGCTTTCTGCCTGGGCGGCACATGGCCTGGCCGGAAGGTTGGACCCTGCGCGCCTGGTGGCGGTGCAGAATGCGCTCACCATGCAGGGATGGCATGCGCTGGCCTTATTGATCGCAGGGCTGATGGCGGAAAGGGGCAGGCGCTTGGCGCATATGGCCGCAGCCGCTTTCCTGGGTGGCATGATCCTTTTCTGTGGTGCGGTCTGGGCTGGCGCGCTGTCTGGCCAATCATTCGGCCCCATTGCCCCCGCGGGCGGGGTCTTGCTGATGATCGGCTGGGCCTTGCTGGCCCTGGCGGCGGCGAAGCGTTGATCCGCGCGGCCTACCTTGCCGCTGAGGGGTTTGAGGCTGAATTGGCCGATGAACTGCGCCTCAGCGGTCGGCGTGTCGCTGGCTGGCACGGCCGCTTGGCCTTATCGCCGGATCTGCCCGGCCCGGCCATTTGGGCCTTGGATATTTGGACCGACCCGCGGGAAATGCCCGCGCCGTCGGTCAAGGCGGCAGCCGATGCTTTGCGCGCCATCCAACGTAATTGGTCGCATCTTCCCCTGCTGCACCATCGCCGCAGCACGCTGATCGCCGAACGCCTGCCGCCGGTCAAAGCGCGCCCGCTGGTCTTCCCGGAACCGGCGCCTTCTGCCCCCCTGGGTGCCTGGACTTTGCTGGCGCCGGATCGGCTGCTGGCCAGCCCGAGCAAGACCAGCCCCTTCGTGAATGGCGAGCCGCGCTTTGTGGAAGACAAATCCGGCCCGCCATCCCGTGCCTATCTTAAATTATGGGAAGGGCTGACCCGGCTGGGGCGCCATCCCGGCCCCGGTGACCGCTGCCTGGACCTTGGCGCCTCCCCCGGTGGGTGGACCTGGGTGATTGCCCAGCTCGGTGCCCAGGTGACGGCGGTTGATAAGGCGCCGCTTGACCCGGCCATTGCTGCCCAGCCCGGCGTTAATTACCGGGCAGAGAGCGCTTTTGCCCTGGACCCCCGGCAAGAATCGCCGGTCACCTGGCTGTTCAGCGATGTCATTTGTTACCCGGCGCGGCTTTTGGGCTTGGTGCGGCGCTGGATTGAGGCGGAAAAGGCCGACAACATCTTTTGCACGATCAAATTTCAGGGCGCGACGGATCACGCGATCCTGGCCGAATTTCAGCAAATTCAGGGCTCTATCCTGTTCCACGCCGCGCATAACAAGCATGAAGTGACCTTCGCGCGCCTCGCCTCCTGAAGTTTTTGGGGCGGCACGCCAAAGCTGGCACGGCTTCTGCAATAGCCCAGATGTACCAAAACGGTGCCGTCGGCCAAAGCGCCGACGCCAACCAAAACGGGGTTGCGACAATGTTGGTGGTTCCGGAAAAGTCTCTGACTGCTCCTCAAGAGATCCGGGCCCGCCGCATGCAGAGCACGCAAGACGCGGCTCGGCTTGATGTCGCAGGGGGGCGAAAAGAATTCGTCACCCAGCTGCAAGAATTGCGGCAAAGCCCGGCAAGAAATGCCGGTCCGGGGACACCCACGGGCAACACGCTCGCTGCCATGCTCCAGCGGATCGATACGGACCAAGATGGTCGCATCTCTCCGCTGGAGCTGCGGGCTTCCGCGCGTCGCGCCTATGCGCCGCCGGCACGCGCCAAAGGCTGAAGCTTCCCGATTCCTGGGCGAGGCTTCTATAAAGCGGCATGTCGCAAGCCACGCTTAAACGATTCGGCGTCACTGCTATTTTGTGGCGTGTGCTGCGGGCGTCGGCATCTGATCGCATTGCCCTTACCGCCGCAGGCTGCGCCTTCTACGCCATGCTCGCCTTGTTTCCGGGTATTTTTCTGTTGATCTCCATTTACGGTATGGTTTTCGATGCAGCCACCGTGGAACCGCAGCTTGAAGTGCTGCGCGAATTGGTACCGGAAGATACCTTCACCCTGATCGCGGACCGCGTGCATGATCTGATTGGCGCGCCACGCCCACGCCTGGAATGGGGTGCGATATTGAGCGGCGCCATCGCGATTTGGAGTGCTTCGGCTGGCACGCGGGCCACCATTGGTGCGCTCAATATGGCGCATCATGTGGAAGAAACCCGCCCCTTCCTGCGCTATCACGCGCTTGCTATCGGCTTGACCTTGGCGGGAACCCTGGCTGCCGCCATCGCCATCGCCGCGCTGGTTGCCTTGCCGGGCATTCTGGCACTGATCGGCTTGCCGATATTGCGCGCCTTGTCGCTCCGTGGCTTGTCCTTGCTCACGCTTTTGTTGCTGATTGGGTCTTCCTTGATCGCGGTCTATCGGCTCGGTCCTGCATCGCGTCGGCTGCCGATCAAGCGCATCCTGCCTGGCGCTATCATGGCAACACTGCTTTGGGCCCTGGGTTCTGCCGCGTTCAGTGTCTATGTCGCGGATTTTGCGACCTATGACGCGATGTATGGACCACTCGGCGCAACGGTGGGTCTGCTGATGTGGTTCTATGTCAGTGTGTATGTGGTGCTTCTGGGCGCCGAATTGAATGTTGCGTTGGCGAGCCAGGCAGAGGCTTGGTGACACCGCCGCGCGGCCGGGCCAGGATCGCGCCGGAGGCCCCGCATGACAGATTCCACCATCATTGCCATCACCATCAGCTGCGTCGATACGCCGATAGAACCGCCCTTACGCAATAGCCTGAATGTCATTCCCCGCGCGCCCTTGGTGATTGCCGAGGTCAGGACCAGTGATGGTGTGAGCGGCACGGCCTATGTCTTTCCCTATACGCGCGCGGCCCTTGGACCGACGGCGTCGCTGGCGCGTTCCATTGGGGAAGGGCTTATCGGTCGGAAGCTCGCGCCCACGTCACTTTGGCGCGAATTGCATGATGGGTTTCGCATTCTGGGTAGCGAAGGCTTGGTGCAGATTGCACTTTCGCTGTTGGATATGGCGCTGTGGGATGCGCTGTCCCGTCGGGCTGGCCTGCCGCTTTACGCCATGCTGGGGGCAGAGGCCCGGCCCATGCCGATTTATGCCTCGCTCCGCGGTTGGGGGCCGGCGATGCTGGCGGAAGAAGCCGGCCAGGCGGTGGCGCGGCTTGGCGCGCGGGCGGTGAAATTCAAGCTGGGGCACCCTCGGCTTGAGGATGATCTGGCGACGGTCCGCGCAGTGCGCGGCGTGGTGGGCGATGATGTCTCGATATTTGTGGATTACAATCAGGCGCTGACGCTGCCGGAAGCTGAACGGCGTGGCCGTGCCCTGCAAGCGCTTGATGTGCGCTGGCTGGAAGAACCGCTGCCGGTGCAGGATGATGCGGGCATGGCGGCGCTTGCCGAAAGGCTCGAAATCCCGATCCAGGGTGGGGAGAATTGGTGGGGCCCCGCTGGCATGCAGCGCGCCTTGGCCGCTGGCGCCTGCGATTTCTGCATGCCCGATGCGATGAAGATTGGCGGTGTTACCGGCTGGCTGCGCGCCGCTTCCATGGCGGCAGCGCATCGTATCCCGATGTCATCGCATATCTTTGTCGAAGTCAGTGCGCATTTGCTGCAGGCGACACCCACAGCGCATTATCTGGAACATCTGGATATCGCCGCACCCTTGCTGCGCCAGCCCTTGGTGGTGCGGGATGGCATGGCGCTAGTCCCCGAAGCCCCGGGGCTTGGGCTTGACTGGGATGCGGCGGCGTTACGGCATTTCGCGGTGGAGTGATTTCGTCAAAACGCCATCACGCGGCCTGCGCGAGTGTCGGCGCGCTGTCAGCCACCGTTGTGCGATGCAGATCGCGCGGTTTATCGGCTGGGTAGCGCCGCGCGCGGTGCATGGTCACGCGATTATCCCACATCACCAGATCATGCGCGCGCCAGACATGGGCATGGACAAATTCGCGCTGGGTTGCGTGTTCCGTCAGATCACGCAGCATGGCGCGGGCTTCCGGCACCGGCCAGCCATGAATCTGCCCGGCATGGGCTGAAAGAAACAGCGAAAGCCGCCCGGTCTTTGGATGGCGGCGCACCAGGCGCTGCGGCACCGGCGCCCATTTGGCGCGTTCATCTTCGGTGAAATCGGTAAAGCCCAGAATCCCGCGTGAGAAGATCTGGCTGTGATCCGTGACCAGGTCGCGGATTTCCGCCTTCATTGCCGGGTCCAGCGCATCCCAGGCAGCGCGCATATCGGCGAATTCCGTATTGCCGCCCTCACCGGGTATCACGCGCGCCGACAGCAGGGAATATTTCGCGGGCGTCGCCTTGAAGGATGAATCGCTGTGCCACAGCATATTGCCCAGGCTGAACAGGCGCCGCCGGTCATCGCGCGCCAGTACATTGGAATTCTTGTCGAGGTTGGAGATGTCATTCACCTCCATCGAAAGGCGCCGATCGGCGGCCTTGGCGATATCGCCGGTCGCGGTCTCAAGCGGACCGAAATGGCGACTGAAGGCTAATTGCTGTTCGTCATTGATATCCTGGCCGTGAAACACCAGCACGCCATAGTGATCCATGCCGGCATCAATGGCGGCGGCATCGGCGGCGCTGATGGGCTGGCGCAAATCAATACCAGCAACCACGCCGACAAAATCGGGCCGCGCCGGATTGGCTGGAGTGATGGTGAGGGGCATGGGATTTCCTCCATAAGGCGTCATGTTGCGCCGTTGAGATCAGCATAGCCCGGAATCTGAACGTTTGAAGCGGTTTGTAAGCGGCGGCCTGTCCATGGCAGAAAGCCCCGATGTCTGAGCCTTCCCCCCGCTTGCGGCGCGCCGCTGGTCCCCCGCCTGACAAGACGCGTTTGCGTCAGGCGGCGCTTGACCATTTGGCCCGCTATGCGGCCACCGAAGCGGGGGTGCGACGCATTCTGGAAAGGCGCGTTGCCCGCTGGGCAAGGGCGGCGGAAGCGGAAGGCCAGGATCGCGCGATGATTGCGGCGGTTCAGGCCAGCAGCGCCGAACAGATCGCCGCCATCGCCCGCAGCCTGACCGAAGTAGGCGCGGTAAATGATGGCGCCTTTGCGGAAAGCCGCGTGCGCCGCCTGGCCAGGGCCGGCCGTTCCCGCCGGGCAATCGCCGCCCATTTGGCGGCCAAGGGTGTGCAACCGGATATTGCCGCGGCCGCGCTGCCGGATGGCGAAGATGCTGAATTGGATGCCGCCTTGGCCTTTTGCCGCCGCCGCCGTTTGGGCCCCTTCGCCCGAGAAGCGGAGGAGGGCGCGGCGCGGCTCAAGGCGCTGGGGGCTTTCGCGCGCGGCGGTTTTTCCCAGGCCATTGCCCGCAAGGTGCTGGCGATGGACCCTGCTGAGGCCGAGGACCGACTTTTAGCGAGCCGCCAAGGATGAGCAGCGCCCATCCCACCCTGGGGCCAGTGGTCTTCACCCGCTTTGGGGTGCTGCGTGGCATGCGCACCGCCCTGCCTTTGGTCCTGGGCACTTTTCCCTTTGGATTGGTTGTCGGCATGATTTCGGATCAGAAGGGGCTTTCCCTTCTGGAGACTTGGCTGATGGCTGCATTGCTTTTTGCGGGCTCAGCACAATTGCTCGCGCTGGAACTTTGGTCAGAACCCGCCCCCATCATGGCCGCGACAGCGGCGGCTTTGGTGGTCAATATTCGTATGGCGCCGATGGGGGCGGCCCTGGCACCTTGGCTGGATCGCTTGAGTGGGCTGCGGCTTTGGGGAAGCCTTGCTTTCATGGTGGATCATGCTTTCGCATTATCCGCTGCTGACCAAAGGCGTGGCGGGCGGGATGCCGGGTTCTTATTTGGCCTTGGCATGACACTTTGGTGCTTTTGGACCGTTTCGGTCACCGCCGGGCATATTTTGGGTTCCAATGTCGGTCTGCCGGCGGGGCATCCTTTTTATTTTGCGGCGACGGCAACTTTCCTGGCGATCCTTGTGCCGCTTTGGCAAAATCTGCGGCGCGATTTTTGGCCCTGGCTTGTCTCTGGCGCTTTGGCCGTTTTGACTTGGCGGCTGGGCTTGGGCGCGCCCGGCCCCTTGCTGGTGGGCGCCTTTGCCGGGGCGTCTTTGGGTGCGTGGTTGGAATTGAACAAAAAATGACGCTGCGCATCGATGTCTTGCTGGCCATCATCGCCATGGCGCTGGCCACCTACCTCTGCCGCGCCGGCGGCTATGCGTTATTTCGTGCGCTTCGCCCGCCGCGTTATGTGGAAGTGGCCTTGCAGCATCTGCCTGGGCCGATTTTCATGGCCTATTGCATGCCAGCCCTTGCCGCACAGGGGTGGAAAGGCTGGGGGGCGGCAGTGGCTGTGGTGCTAGCGCAATATTTCTCACGAAGCCTTGGCGTTGCGATTTTGGCGGGTGTTTCGGCGCTGGCCGGGCTTGGCATGCTGCAAGAGTGGTTCCTTGGCTGATCATCACGCCATGACGCGCCTCAGCCTTCGTGGGGTGGCGATCTTGATCATCATCGCCATTGGCACCTTGGTGGTTCCCTTGGATACCTCGGTGAATATCGCTTTTCCGGCGATCACGGCGCGGTTCGGGCTGGATCGGTCCGGCATTCAATGGGTGGTGATTTGCTATGTGCTGACCTATGGCAGCCTCATGCTGGGTATCGGCCGCTTGGGCGATATTTTTGGCCATTTACGCGTGTTTCGCTGGGGCTTGGGCTGGAGTGTCTTTGCCTTTATTCTTTGCGCAACGGCAGAAAATTATATTTGGCTTTTGGGCGCGCGTATCATGCAAGGCATCGGGGCGGCGCTGGTGATCAGCTGCGGTCCTGCATTGGCGACAAGCCATTTCACTGAAGAAATGCGGCCGCGCATTCTGGGCTTTTATGCCTTTGGCTTTGCCGCCGGTGGAGGGTTGGGCCCCTTGATTGGTGGCGTGCTGGTGGAGAATTTTGGCTGGTCTGCAGTTTACTGGTACCGCATGCCGCTGGCGGCCTTCGCGCTGTTATTGAGTATTTTTCTGCGCAATCCGCCGAAACCCGCGCAGCGGGAGCATTTCGATCTTACGGGTGCGGTACTGATTACGGGCATGCTGTGCTGTCTTTTACTGGGCATCAATCGCGCGCCTGATATCGGCAAGGGCAATCCCGTTTCACTTCTTTTGGCGAGTGCGTTTTGTGTGCTTGGCTGGGCGTATTGGCGCCATGCGGGGCGCATCGCGCGGCCGATCATTGCGTTGCGCTATTTCCGCGCCTTGGATTTTGTTTTTGCCTGCCTATCAACGGCGGTGGTGAATTTTGCCTGTTTCGCTGTGCTGTTATTCCTGCCTTACCTTTTGCTGAATGGCGCTGCCTTGCCCGCGGGGTGGGGGGGATTGATTCTGGCCATTGGGCATTTGGGTGCGATGTCTGCATCCCCTTTTGCCGGGCTGTTATTGACACGCCTGAAAGCTGACCAATTGGCGCTGATCGGTTCGGCGATGATTGCCCTTGGCCTGTGGTTTATTGGTAGGATTGGTGCGGAAGGTGGCACCATGGCCTGGTTGGTGGTGGCGCTAGCGCTGCAGGGCATTGGGCTTGGGCTGTTTCAAGTCAGCGTCACGGATATGTTGCTTGAACGTATGCCACGTGAGGATCGTGGGGTGGCCGGCAGCCTTTCGCAGGTATCGCGGATGCTGGGCGTTGTAACGGCCGCTTCACTATTGAGTGCGGTATTCACGGTGCTTGAAGCAGGTGGCATCGCGCAAGGGCTGGATAATGTCTCAGCTTTTCGGGCTGCCTTTGGGCAGATTTTCAGCTTTGGTGCCGTGCTTGTAAGCGCCATGTTGGTGGCGGGATATCTGATCAGTCGCCGTTCCGCGTATCACTGACGATCCGGCCATCCACCAGATGCACCCGCCTATTAGCGCGTTTGGCGAGTTCCGCATCATGGGTCACCACCAGAATGGCGCGCCCTTGTTCCTTGGCAAGCCGTGCAAAAATATCGAATACACCGGCAGCATTGCGCGTATCCAGATTACCGGTGGGCTCATCGGCCAGGATCAAAGCCGGGTTATTGGCGAGCGCCCGCGCCACAGCGACACGTTGCCGCATGCCGCCCGAGAGTTGTTCCGGTAGTTTGGAAGCCGCATCCTTCAGGCCAAGATCATCCAATAACTGCATCGCTTGCATCTTGGCTGCAGCATGGGAGAGTTTGCCGAGCCGACGGATCGGGATCAGCACGTTATCAAGCGTACTGAATTCCGGGAGCAGAAAATGGAATTGGAAAACAAAGCCGAGACGTTCCAGCCGCAGGGCGGCCAATTCCGGCGCGGAAAGTGTGGCTGTGTCACGCCCTTCAAGCAGGATGCGGCCTTCGGTGGGCCGATCAAGCAGGCCAAGCAAATAGAGCAGGGATGATTTGCCGGAACCCGATGGCCCGGTAATGGCAATAAATTCACCACCCTCCACGGTCATATTGGCGTCTTGCACCAAGGTAACGCCTTCGGGCAAGCGACGGGAGACGTGTTCAGCACGCAGCAGCGCGGGCTTTTGATTCTTCACGCTGCACCACGAATAGTTTGCACCGGGTCCAGCCGCGCTGCGCGCCGGGCGGGTACCACAGCGGCAATGCCGGCCGCCAAAATGGCAAAGCCGGAAGCAATCATGAAAATACGCCAATCATGCGCCAGCAGGAAACGATCATTGCCGGCAGGTGTTTCAGTTTGAAACCGGACTTGCGCCAGTGCTTCAATCATCAACTGACCGAGCATACAGCCAAGCAACGCCCCGAGTATGCCAGCGACAAGGCCCTGCACGAGGAACAGGAATTGAATATCCAATTCCGTGAAACCAAGCGATTTCAAGATGGCAATATCACGTGTTTTTTCAAACACGACCGTTGAGATGATATTGTAGATACCAAAAGCAGCAACAAGCAGGATGGCGCCAGTTACGCTATACATGATGGCGTTTTGAATGATGAAGACGGTCAATACATTGCGGTTCTGTTCTTCCCAGGATTCAGAACGATCCCCGAAGCGCCTTTCAATCTGCCGCGCCAAGGGCTCTGCCTGCGTGACATCAGCAAGGCGCAGTAGGATCTGATTCACCACATTGGGACGATCCTGCAAGATCTGATTGACCTTGAGCAAGGTATAGCCGGTTTGCTGATCCAGCGTGGTAAGCCCGGTACGGAAGATCCCGATGATCTTCATCTGAAGGGAGACACCCTTTGGGGAAACCGCGATGATACTGTCCCCCAATTGCACGCCAAGTTTTTGTGCCAGACCAATGCCGATAATCAGCCCATTGGCGGTGCTACGAAGATCCTCAAGGCGGCCCTGGATCAGGTCTTTTTCCAGGTTGGAAACGCGTTGATAACGCGCCGGTTCAATCCCGGTGATGGAAACCGCAACATCGCGTGACCCATAGCGCAATAATGCCTGACCTGTGAGAATGGGGGCGGCAGATGCGCCTTCCATGCCCTCCAGAATGGCCATCTTCTCCGCGCTGGCGCGTATGCCCCGGATCCGGTCGGTCGGTTTTACGCCCGATAGCAGGACGGCACCTTCCGGATGGAAGATTTCCACTGCCTGCGGCACGGGGCGGCGGGTTTCATCCTTGACGATGATGTGTGGCTGCACATCGATGACTTGTTCAATGAAATAGGTCTGAAATCCGCGCATC
>JACCED010952509.1_pt1 | contig 12692 bp, 9 predicted proteins | sample 7455021 | NCBI WGS metagenome assembly JACCED01 (sample SAMN15323456, study PRJNA562643) | freshwater metagenome | isolation source: river surface water | place: USA:Blue River Watershed | collected 2017-08-19
CCGGATGTTTGATCAGGTAGAAGCCATCGTTGATTAATTTTGTAAACTCCGGCTCAGCAGCAGCTTTTAGCTCTAAATAAATACTGATCTCTTTGGCCAATTCTGGGAGCGCTCCCCGGTTTTCTAAAATTTCCAGAATTTCCATGGCACAAAGCCAATCCTCCCGGTGATTTTTACGGAGTTTCTCCCAAACAGTAATTAACTGATCGGAGTCGCTGCCATTTTCTCTACAATTTCTAACTGTTTTAAAAAGTTGATGATATTGTAGGGTCTGCTCATCGTAAACTGCATGATAGGTGTTCGTTTTTGAAACCAAGGCAATTTCTTCAAAAGCGTCTTTATCGGCCGCACCGTTAAATACAGAGATGATTTTTTCTCCTACCGCCATGTCGTAAATTCCCCAGCTGGGCTCAAAATAAATACGACCTTCCTCATCTTTAACCGTGCAATTGCTGAAGGTGATCAAAATGAGTTTATCTTCTTTACGAAGCCAGTTTTCTACTTTTCCAGAAACATGGATGCCGCTTTCAAAGTTCAGCTGGACTTCTTTACCCTTCGCTATTCCCAATTCATTTAATTCAGCATCGTTCAAGTTTTCTAATGCCCTTTGGCTGTCTTTTAGTTTGCCTACCGGCGATGAAAAACCATGTTGGTGGTAATCTTTTCCATGACCCGCCAATTGCTCATTGTGATAAGCCAAGGCACTTGGTCCGTTCGTTTTGATAAAGGTGGTTTGATGCGCTTGATCAAAACCTACATCCGTAAATACGCCGCTCAGCTGCAAACCGGAGCTGAAAACTGCCGTGCATGGATTTTTACATTCAATTGCCTTCAATACACTTTCTGTGCCCCCTCTGCGGAAAGACATGGTATCGGCAAATTGTTCCAACACATCAATCAAATTTTGGAAAGTAGGCGTAACGAATAATTGTGGTTGTGGTTTGGTGATGTCGTAGGAGTAATTTACTGCATCGATGGTATACAGGATTTTTTTAACCTCTGGCTTCATACACGAAGCACTCTCACCAATAGACGACAATAAACCTGCGCCATAAATTTTGGGGTCTTCCAGGCTACCGATTAGGCCATATTCAACTGTCCACCAATGTAAACGGCTCAATAAGGCCATTTCAGATGGTTCGCCTAAATTTTCCTGACAGAAAGCTACTTTTTTCTCCGCTTTGCTGATCTCAGCAGGGTCTGCATCAGGCATTTCCTTTAAAATAGATAAATGTCTGATGGCTTCGTATAATTCAAAATCCCGTGAGGAGAAAATAGCTTTAGCACCAATAGACCCAAAATAACTTAAATATTGGTTGTAGTCGGTATCTCCGATAATTGGAGCATGTCCGGCCGATTCGTGGATGATGTCGGGTGCCGGGGTATATTCAATATGATTGATCTGGCGAATATCTGCTGCAATTACCAATACCCGATAAGCCTGATATTCCATGAAAGCAACCGGAGGGATGAACCCATCCACCGTAACTGCTCCCCAACCAATTTTTCCAAGGGCATCATTCATTTCTTGTAAGGATGGTACTTTTTCGATGGTTAAACCAGCCTTTTGAAGCCCGGGGATGTAGGGATAATAAGCAGCATTTTTAAGATAACTATAGTTTTGACGCATCACGTAGCGCCAAACGGCATGGTCTACTGGAGTATAATGCTCGTAATGTTGCGCTACGATAAACTGTTTAAGATGCTTAGGTAGACGGGCAACTTGCGGATTATTAAAGTCGTTAAAATCGCTCATTGCTGATGCTTTTTGATCGGTACTAAATTACACGAAGCAGGGTATTTTACCAAGACTTCCACTCAATTTAATTCCTCCTTTTTTTGTAATTATTTAGCGCTTTTTACTCCAAAGCTGAAATTCTTTTGAGAAAAATAGCTGAAGATCGTGACCAATACCGTGGTGCTAAATTTAGCAATGGTGGGGTAGAAATGCAGCACTTCTACCATCGATTTGATGAGGATGTAATTCAGGAAAATATTGATGCACACAATGGTCCCGTATCTCAGTAATTGAATTCTACCCCTGAGGTTTGATTGGGTAAATACCAGGTATTTGTTGAGTAAAAAACCCAGCGGGAAAGTGATGCACAATTCTAAGATCAAGGCCGCAATTGGTGCACTGATATAGATGAAAGGGGTATTCCAGCCTTGTTTGAGTAGAACGAAATTATAAGCAATGAAATAGACGATGACGCCGGTTGCGGCGGTACTCCCTCCGGTTACGAGGTACCTGAAAGTGGCTATGGGTATCCATCGGGAGAAAGGTTGATGGAAGAAATCGATACAATTCAAGATCAAAAGCCGCATAATTATGGATTAATGGTTAATTGATTATGAATCATTCGATTATTGAATTGCTGAATAAACGCTTTTAGTCGGGTTTCCATTTCGGCTGCTTCCTTTAACTTCCCTAAAAGGTTTTGTTTGAGTAAGCGATCCTTTTTATAAGCATATATAGCCGTACTTTTTTGGCCATCGTTGAGCAGTAGGTAATCTTTCCAATAAAATCGAAAAGTGCCATCATTATTGTTCACTACGAAATTTTCCTGCTTATTTGAGAATGCATCAAAACCAAAAGCAAAATAAGGTTTGTCGTAGTTTAAATAGTTTAGCACACTCGGCATGATGTCGATCTGCTGGACAGTTTTATCCAGTTTCCCTTTCAAATCACCAGAAGGGGAGTAGAATATGATGGGTACCGAATAATAGCCAAGTACATTTTGATATTCAGGAAAATGAGAGATCGTTGCATGATCTGCAGTCAATACAAACAAGGTATTCTTGAACCAAGGCATTTTGCGGGCGCTTTCGAAAAACTTCCTGATGGCCATATCGGTATAGCCTATACATTCCTGCACTTCGAGCGGTCCTTTCGGAAATTTACCTTCATATTTTTCTGGTACTTTGAAGGGATGGTGTGAGGAGGTGGAGAAGAAGGCAGAGAAAAAAGGTTGTTTGAAACCATTCATGGTATTAGCCATGTATTGCATAAAAGGTTCGTCCCAAATGCCCCACATGCCATCAAAATCTGCATCATTATTGTACTCGGTTTTGCCGTAATAATGATCAATGCCTGCCATTTTGGTATAAGCGGCAAAACCCATGGAACCATTGGGTGCTCCATGAAAAAATGCAGTCTGGTAACCTTTTTCTTTCAATAAAAGTGGCAGGCTGTTCGTTTTGTTGCTAGAGTAAGTACTCAGCACAAAAGGCTCGGTGATGGAAGGAATGCTTGATAAAATGGATGGTAGCCCGTCTATAGATTTGCGGCCGTTCGCCAGCGTGGTACTAAATGTTAAACTTTCATTCAAAAGTGAGTCAATAAACGGGGTATAACCTTTGTATTTACCGCCCGCTAAATCTTTGTTGAGTCCGCCGATGTGTTCCTTTCCCAGGCTTTCGATGATCAGAACAACCACATTTAAGTTTTTGAAAGCACCTTCAGGTTTTGGCTCGTGAACCGGGGTGTAGATGGAATTTAATTCATCCTCACCAAAAAACTGAACTTCTTTCAGATCATTTACACCAAGGGTCCGAATAATGGCGAAAGGCGTGTTGAGCACAATGCTGGTTTCCGAAGGATCTTCCACATATTCGCCGGCATTACTCAGCGTAATGGGTCGGGTGCTGTGCCTCCAGCCGCCACGCAATCCTACAATGGCCAAGCCCACAAATAAGACCATCAGGAGACTGTCTTTGAGCAAGACACTCCAGCTAAAAATAGGTTTTTTGAGCTCGATTAAATCGTAAATTTTGATCAGGAGCCAAACTACCATCACGAAAATTAGTAGCAGATACCAGTAATCCAACAAGAAATCGAGCCCTAATTTTAATTTATTTTGCTCATTACCAAATTGCTTAAAAACCGTTGCGGTAGTCCTTTTGAGCGTAAACTGATAATAAGCAAAATCGATGAAATTTGCCATCAGGCCGATACTGTTGGTGATGATAAACAAATATTTACATAGCAGTTGATATCCATCCCTGAAACGAAAGGGGAGCGGAATAATTTGTAAGAGTAGAAAGAGAATATTGAGGTAGATGAGTGCAGCGACATCGAACTGTAAGCCACCTTTCATCATCACTAAAAACCTACCGATGCTGATATCGCCAAAGAGATCCTGATTGAAAAGGTAAAAACCGATTCTGCATAGGGAATAGATGATCATCAGTAATAAAAATCTGATCACCAAAGCCCAATAAATAGTTGTTTGAATTGGTTTTTGTAGCAGCATTGCTTGTTTAAATAGCCATCAAATATACCTCAAATAGGAATAAGCCCATTTATGGCAGCTGATTTAATTTAAAAATCATAGCAATGCCGATGAAAAAGATGAGTAGTAATACCACTTTCCTAAAATAGTCGGCAGAAATACGATCGAGTAATTTTTTACCAATGTAGGAGCCCAAAAATGATGCTAGAAACAATAAAGGGACGTAAGTCAAATACTTCCAATCGAAAAAACCATTCTGGAAATAAATGATCATCCGGCTGAAATCAACTCCAAAATCAATTGCAGCCGAAGTGCCTACAAATGCACTTTTTTCTAAGTTGAACGCCACCAGGCTCATGCCCCTGATGGCACCACCAGTTCCCATGAAGCCTGCAAGAAAACCTGCTAAACCACCACTAATAATGGCATTGGAGGGTACTGCATTGAGCTTGAGATGAGGAAAAACAAGGAGCAGTGCGCTAAAAAAGATCAGAAAAATGGCCAGCCCCCATTCAATGTAGGTGCTGGGGTAGACATTGGTCAACAGGGCGCCAACGATCGTTAATACAAGGCTGGGAATGCCATACATCCAGAATAATTTCCAGTCGATATGTTTCCAAAAGAGCCATATTTTGGAAGTATTGCTGAAAACATGCAAAATAGAGGTGAGCGACAAAACCAGGCTGGCGCTGTAAAAAAAGTTTGCGAGAGGTACAAAAATAACGGATGATCCAAAGCCGGCAAGCGTGCCTAAAATCTCACAAATGAAGGCGAAGAGGAAAAATAAGACCGCCTGCATCAGTTGTTATTTAATTTAAAAGGTTTTTCCAGCTCACTAAATCAGCAATCATTTGATCCAAATCGGTAATGGCAACTCTTTCCTGCTCCATGCTGTCGCGATGGCGGATGGTAACCGTTTGGTCTTCTAATGTTTGGTGATCGATGGTAATACAAAAAGGTGTACCAATGGCATCTTGTCTGCGATAACGCTTACCGATGGAATCTTTCTCATCATACTGCACATAATGATCCAGTTTCAAGCGATTCATGAGCTCTCTTGCCTTTTCGGGCAAGCCATCTTTTTTGGTCAATGGTAAAATGGCTGCCTTAACCGGAGCCAAAGCCGGATGGATATGTAATACCGTACGACTATCCTGTCTCTCCTCGGTACTCAGATCTTGTTCTTCATAAGCACTGCACAAAGTGAGCAGGAATAATCGGTCCAGACCAATGGAGGTTTCAATCACATAAGGAACATAATTTTGGTTTATTTCGGTGTCGAAATACTGTAACTTCTTGCCGGAATGCTCCTGATGCTGGCTTAAATCAAAATCGGTACGGCTATGGATACCCTCTACTTCCTTGAATCCAAAAGGGAATTCAAACTCAATATCCACTGCGGCATTGGCATAGTGCGCCAGTTTGGTATGATCGTGGTAACGGTATTTTTCTGCCGGAATGCCCATAGCCTTGTGCCATTTCAAACGAGCTTCTTTCCAGTAAGCGTACCATTCCATTTCGGTTCCGGGTTTCACAAAAAATTGCATCTCCATCTGCTCAAATTCACGCATTCGCATGATGAATTGGCGTGCGATCACTTCATTGCGGAAAGCTTTACCGATCTGTGCAATCCCGAAAGGGATCTTCATACGGCCACTTTTCTGTACATTTAAAAAGTTGACAAAGATCCCCTGAGCAGTCTCCGGACGCAGGTAAACTTCATCTGAACCTTCGGCCATGGCACCCATTCGGGTAGCAAACATGAGGTTGAACTGGCGTACATCGGTCCAATTACGTGTTCCTGAAACCGGACATACGATTTCATGTTTTTCAATTATATCTTTCAATGCCGCAAGGTTATCACCTTCTAGTGCGGCATCCATTTCTTGCTGTAAAGCTTGTGCTTTTTCAGTTTTTCCGTCCTTCTGGTAACGGGCAATCTTGTCTTCAATTAGTTGATCGGCACGGTAACGTTTTTTTGAATCTTTATTGTCGATCATGGGGTCGTTGAACCCATCCACGTGCCCAGACGCTTTCCAAACCTTGGGGTGCATGAAAATTGCAGAATCGATTCCTACAATATTCTCGTGCATTTGCACCATGCTTTTCCACCAATAGGTTTTGAGGTTATTTTTTAACTCGGCGCCCAGTTGGCCATAATCATAAACGGCACTTAAACCGTCATAAATCTCACTCGAAGGAAATACAAATCCATACTCTTTGGCATGGGAAACCACTTGTTTGAAAAGTTCGTCGTTATGCTTGCTCATGTTGCAGCAAAGATAAACCGATTTGTGAATTTTTCTTTATTGCGGCTGATTATTACGGTTTTAATTTGGGGCTTAATCAATAAGCCCAAGAGCCAAAACCAGAATAATTAATTTTAATGCCCTAACTTTAAGCCGTGATCGTTGTTCAAAATCTCTCTAAGTCATACGGAAAGCAAAAAGTTCTTCATTCCCTCAGCTTTACTGCTCAAAAGGGGCAGGTGACGGGCTTCTTAGGCCCGAATGGTGCCGGAAAATCGACGACCATGAAAACACTGAGTGGTTTTTTGCAACCAGATGAGGGAAGGGTAGAAGTTGCGGGTGTGAACATGGAAGTGCAAGCCTTGGAAGCAAAACGCTTGTTAGGCTATTTGCCAGAAAACAATCCTTTGTACCTTGACTTGTATGTGAAGGAAAGTTTAGAATTTTTTGCGGATATCCATCAACTCAACAATAAAAAATCGCGAATCGCGGAAGTGATTGAATTGACGGGTTTAGGTCCGCAGCAACACCAAAAAGCTGGAGCATTGTCAAAGGGTTTTCGACAAAGATTGGGTTTGGCGCAGGCCATTCTACACGATCCAGCGGTGCTGATTTTAGACGAACCCACCTCCGGTCTCGACCCCAATCAAGTGCTGGACATTCGGAACCTGATCAAAGAATTGGGCAAAACGAAAACGGTGCTGCTCTCTACACACATCCTGCAAGAAGTGGAGGCGATTTGTGATCAGGTGATGATCTTTTCTCGTGGTACATTGGTTGCCAATCAATCTAAACAGACGCTTTTGAGTCTTCATCCCGATAAAAGTCTGGAACAGATATTTGCAGCACTTACCTGCAATTAAGTAATCCGTTCATAAACATTTCCAGTTTCAAGGTGTTAAATAATTGCGAACAGTTAATGTTAGTCCAATTATTCACTAAAAATCACACCTATGAAAAATATTTGTTTAGTACTTATTGCAGCCATGCTTTGCCTAGCGATTCCAGTAAAAGCACAAATTACCACTACCAACCCGCAGACTTCGGCTAAAGTAGGCGATGCGCCCATTAAAGCTGGTAATTGGATGGTAGGAGGCAGCATTGGTTCCACCAGTTTTAATTTCGCCACCGAAACATTCCAATTGAATGTAGATCCCAAGGTCGGTTATTTTATCAGGAATAACATCGCTATAGGCGGACAAGGCACCATTGGCCTCAGTTTTTATGAAGGAGGATCGACCATCAGTTATGGCATAGCGCCCTTCATCAGGTATTATTTCCGCGAAACTGCAAGCCCTACCGGCCGGTGGTTTGGGGAAGGTGCCTTAGGTATCAATGGCAGCCACAAAAAGAACAGTCAGGAAGATTTACCGGTATCGCTCCTATTGGGTATCAGGGGCGGATATGCCCATTTTGTGGCACGAAATGTAGCCATTGAAGGTACTTTAGGTTATACTTTTACCAAGGCCGATATTGCTTCCTCCAGCGGCGACTCAGGTCTGGGTGTAGCCTTCGGGTTTCAGATTTACCTGCCAGGCAGATCCCGTCGATAAAATCAATTTCTAATGTTAATGAGTCCCAATTTTATTTGGGGCTCTTTTTATTTCCGATAAAGTGTACAATATTTTTAATTATACCTCGTTTTTGCTGAAAAATCAATTTGTTCACTTTAACCAAAAAACATTGTTATGAAAAAGTTAGTACTCATTTTATTGGTATTTGGGATTAGCTCAACGCTATCATTTGCACAAACTAAGAAAGCAGCAGCAGTTAGCCAATCGGCTTCAAAATCCATTGCTATGCAAAGTTTGGATGGTTCTCCAACTACCAAAGGAAAATGGCTTGTTGGGCCATCCATTAGTATCATTTCCACAAGTCAAGATGATGGGACTAATGTTTTTAAAACCAGTTCGTTAGGGTTTCAACCTGAAGTCGGTTATTTTATCAAAGATCAGCTTTCAATTGGTTTAGGAATCGGGCTTGGGACTAATCAAACAAAAGAAGATGGAACTGCAGAAGAAAAAAATTCAAGCTTTTTTGTTGCCCCGACCTTGAGGTATTACCTGCCTATTTCCCCGAAATTTCATTTTTTAGGAAAATTAGAAGTGCCGTTTGGGACACGAAAAACAACTCTTTCTGGTGGGGTAGATGTAGATATTAAATCTACCAGTTTGGGTGTGAAGGCAATCCCAGCTTTTGCTTTCTTTCCGAGTGGTAAAATCAGCATAGAAATGTCTTTGGGAAATCTTTATTTTAAGTCAGAAAAACAAGGTGATAAAACCGATAATTCTTTTGGTTTTGCCTTATTGGATCAAACTAATTATGAAGGTATGCCTTCTTTAGGTGTGAAATGGCACCTTGGTAAATAATTTTAATAAGTTGTTTGTTCAAAGCCTTCCCGAATCGGGAGGGCTTTTTCTATTTCACAAAAATTAAACTTACCAACAGATGTGGAAAACCATGAAATATAATTAATAGTTATTAAAAATGCTTAACAATAACTTTATGTTGTTAATCTAAACCAATTATTAACCAAAAAACAACATTATGAAAAAGTTATTTTTAGCAACTTTTATTCTTGTAGCACTTGCTTTCACTGCTTCTGCTCAAACTGAAAAAGGGACAAAATTATTGGGTGGTAACGCCGGTTTTATGTCTCATGACGGTAACACACAATGGAACCTCAGTCCTGAAGTAGGAACTTTTGTAAAAGACAATTTTGCAATTGGAGCCTTCTTAGACATTATGGATTTTGGCGACGGAAGTATGACTAATTTAGGTGCTTATGTAAAGCCCTATTTTGGAAAAGCAGAAAACGGAAAGATGTTCGCCAAAGCAATGTTGGGAAGTATGGATTCTGATTTTTCGTATGGAGCCGGTTTAGGGTATGCAGCATTTTTAAATAAATCTGTTGCCTTAGAATTTGGTGCGAACTACGATAAAATTGGAGATATGAAAGGAATGTTCGGTCTGGGTATCGGATTCCAAATTCATTTCAAAAAATAAATAAGAAAGTACTCAAATGCAAAAAGCCCTTCCGAATTCGGGAGGGCTTTTTGTTTGATTTTAATTAATTTCGATCAAAAATTATTCAGTGTTTGCCCTACTCAAAAAAGAATTAGCTGCTTTTTTTAGCTCACAAATTGCCTATATCAGCATTGGTCTTTTTCTGTCGATCTCGGGTATTTTACTCTGGATTTTCCCCGATTACAGCATTTTGGTGGCTGGTTATGCCAGTCTGCAGACTTTTTTTGAACTGGCGCCCTACCTCTTTCTATTCCTTATTCCGGCTATCAGCATGCGGTCTTTGGCAGAAGAACGAAAAGATGGCACGGATGAATTATTACTCACTCAACCCTTGAGTATTTTTGAAATCATCGGGGCGAAATACCTCGCTATTTGTTTCATCTGTTTACTTAGTTTGCTGCCAACTTTATTTTATGTTTTTACAATTGACCAACTGGGGACAGAGAGGGGTAATTTAGACTTTGGGGGTACGTTTGGCGCCTATCTTGGATTATTGTTGATATCCGCAACATGGGCTGCTATCGGCATTTTTGCTTCTTCCATCACCAAAAATCAAGTGAGTGCCTTTTTGCTCACAGCCGGATTGGCTTTTTGCTTATTCGTAGGTTTCGACTTGCTCAGCACTTGGTCCCTGTTAAATGCAGTGACGAGTTTTCTTCAAGACTTAGGCATGCAGCGCCATTATCAATCGATGAGTCGCGGGGTATTGCTGAGCAATGATGTATTTTATTTTCTGGACATCATTTTGGTTTTCTTGCTTTTAGCCAGTTATCAGCTAGATAAACGTTTAATATCGGCTATAAAATCCAATAAAAAGTTTAAACTTTTCATTCTTGCTTTTATCGCTCTTCATTTACTAAGTATCCTTCGCCCTCTGAGGTACGATTTTACAGCAGAAAAACGCTACACTTTGTCTAAGACTTCTATAAATGCAGTTCGCAAATTGCAGAGTCCTCTCCAGGTGAATATTTATTTGAGCGGTGAGCTGCCCACAGGTTTCCGGCAATTGAGTCAAGCCAGTCGTGATTTATTGAGAGACTTGGAAGCTGAGGCCGAGCAGCCGGTAAAAGTTTCTTTCATCGATCCGAATGAAGGAGATGCCGCAGAGCGTGAAAAAACCTTACAGCTCTTGTATGAGCAGGGCATCCAGCCAACCAATTTGAGTGTAAAAACTGAAGAGGGGATCACTCAGAAACTTATTTTTCCCAAAGCGCAGCTGGCATATCAAGGTAAAAAAATAGTGGTGGATTTATTGCAGTCGAGAATGGGAACATCACCAGCCATAGTTCTGAATCAATCCATCGAAAATTTGGAATATGTCTTTATCAGGGCCATCAACCAACTATTAAAATCAGAAAAACCAAGAATCGGATTCACAGAAGGTCATGGAGAACTGAATGATGTAGAATTAAGTGATGCGATGAGCTCATTGGAGGAAGGTTTTACAGTTGGGCGGGTAAATCTTCAACAAATTAGCCGTGCTGGTTTAGATCAAATTTCAATACTTGTCATTCCAAAGCCATTGCAGGCTTTCTCTGAGCTGGAAAAGTTTAAGCTGGATCACTTCATCGGACAGGGTGGTCGAATTTTGATGTCTATTGATCAATCAAATGCAGATTTAAATAGTTTGAGAGAGAATGGAACTCAACTGGCTACTGCGAACAAATTAAATTTAGATGATCTGCTGTTCAAATATGGGGTCAGGCTCAATTACCATTTGCTTGCCGATATGAATTGTGCACAGATACCCTTAAATGTGGGCGATTTTGGGGGCGCAACTCAAGTGCAGTTATTACCCTGGTTATTTTATCCGGTGATCATGCCAACCTCGGAGCATCCTTTGGTGAAAAACCTGGAAGGCATACGTGCCGAATTTGCTGGTAGCATTGATACGCTGGCGGTAGAAGGGGTCAAAAAGACCATTTTATTGAGCTCCTCGCCCTACAATAAAACAACGGATCTACCTGCGATGGTTTCATTGCAGATGCTAGAGCAGAGTCCAGATCCGGCAAGCTTCAAAGGAAATGTGAAGCCTTTTGCAGTTTTATTGGAAGGAGAGTTCAATTCTGTTTTTAAAAACCGGCCACTTCCTGAAGGCTTGGATCCAGATTTTAGGATTGAAACTGGTAGAAAGCCAGGAAAACTATTGGTTGTAGCCGACGGTGATCTGCTAAAAAATCAGCAGGATCAGGACGGAGCACCTTACCCCCTGGGCTATGACCGCTTTACGCAGCAGGTTTATGGAAATAAAGCATTCTTGCTGAATGCTGTGGATTATTTATTGAATGATGCTGACTTGATCGCTCTCAGAAATAAGGAATACAAATTGCGCATGCTCGATCGGGCGAAAATTCAAAATGAAAAATTTTTCTGGCAGGCTTTTAATATCCTGTTACCCTTGATATTGTTAGCAATTTTTGGATTTTTTCAACATTGGTATCGTAAAAGAAAGTATACCGTTTAAATTTCATATTTTTGAACCTAAATAGCCGACAGGTATGAGATTTATAGTTTCCACTTCGACCTTATTAAAGCAATTACAAGCTGTAAATGGTGCTTCGAGCAGCAGCACAGTATTGCCAATACTCGAAAATTTTCTTTTTGAAATTAAAGATGGTGTTTTAACCATTTCTGCTACCGATCTGCAGACCAGCATGACCACTTCATTGCCGGTAGAAGCCAAGGAAAATGGGAAAGTGGCCATTCCTTCAAAAATTTTGTTGGAAACCCTTAAAACTTTATCCGATCAGCCGGTGGCTTTCCATATCGATGACCAAACTTTTGCGATCGAGATCAATGCCGGAGATGGTAAATACAAACTAAGTGGAGAGAACGGTGAGGATTTCCCTAAAATCCCGATGGTGGAGAATGCCTCTTCGGTGAGCTTGCCTGCATCGGTATTAGCCGAAGCAATCAATAAAACCATTTTTGCGGTGAGTAACGACGATCTACGTCCGGCTATGACGGGAGTTTATTGCCAATTGAGCCCACAAGACATTACTTTTGTAGCCACCGATGCACACAAATTAGTGCGCTATCGTCGCATGGATACTAAATCTTCAGCGGTAGCATCTTTTATTTTGCCAAAGAAAGCCCTCAACCTGCTGAAGTCTTCTTTACCACTGGAAGATGTGAATGTTTCTGTTGAATACAATTCTACCAGCGCATTTTTCCGTTTTGGTAA
>JACCED010134889.1_pt1 | contig 12690 bp, 13 predicted proteins | sample 7455021 | NCBI WGS metagenome assembly JACCED01 (sample SAMN15323456, study PRJNA562643) | freshwater metagenome | isolation source: river surface water | place: USA:Blue River Watershed | collected 2017-08-19
GCCCGGACCCGTGCGGTCACGCGGCCCGTAGGAGTTCGAGACCTGGAAGGAGACCTCGTTGGCGTAGAACGCGGCGCGGTCGAGACGCAGACCGACGACTCCGACCAGCACCACGCGTCCGCGGAAACGGCACATGCGCGCGGCGTCGTTGACGGGCGCGTGCGAGGCGGTGCTGGCGGCGATGATGACGCCGGCGACGCCCTGCCCCGCCGTCCAGCGCAGGGCCTCCGCGACCGCGTCGGCGCCTTCGCCGACCGCGCAGCCGTGGCGGCCCGCCAGCGCGCGCGCCGCGGAATCGGGATCGAAACCGAGCGCCTCGCAGCCGAGCGCGCGGAGGATCTGGACCGTGAGCTGGCCGACGAGCCCGAGGCCCATGACCGCGACCCGGTCGCCCGGCCGCGGGTCGAGCAGCCGCACGCCCTCCAGGGCCACCGCGGCCAGGGGCGCGAACGCCGCCTGCTCGTCGGTGACGCCTTCAGGGACGCGGGCGACGAGCGCGGCGGGGACCGAGACCAGCCCCGCATGCGGACCGTTCGTGACCACGCGTTCGCCCGCGGCGAACTCCGTGCCGCCGCCGTCCGCCACCGTGCCCGTCTGGCAGTAGCCGAGCGCGACCGGCTCCGCCAGCCGACGGCGCACCGCGGCGAACGCTTCGGCCACGCCCTCGGCACGGGCGCGGGCGATCGCCGCGCGCAGACGTTCCGGCTGGGCGAGCGCCTTGCCGACCCAGCCCGCGCGTCCGAACTCGACCAGCATCCGCTCCGTCCCCGGAGAGACCAGCGAACGCGACGTGCGCACGAGCACCCGGCCCGGCGAGGGGCCCGGGGCGGGCACCTCGAGGAGCTCGGTGAGGCCCGAGTCGAGTCGCTGGAACAGCTGCCGCAAGGGTCAGGACTCCGTGGTGGAGGAGCGCGCGACGAACGCCAGCAGGGCCGCCGCGACCAGCATCAGCGGGTAGAGCACCGGCGTGAACCAGACCAGGAGGTCGAACCAGGCGTGGAGCGCGAAGAGCAGGAGCGCGCCGCCGAGCACCAGCGCCTCGGGCTTGCCGGGCGTCATCGCCTCACGGAGACGCCGCAGCATCCAGAAGCAGGCGGCGAGCACCGGCAGGCAGCCGACCACGCCGACCTCCGCAAGCAGCTGCAGCCAGTCATTGTGGGCGTAATGCGCGCGGTAGCGCATCGTGCCGTCGCGGCGGAGCAGCTCGGGCTGCGCGGCCTGGTAGGGCGGCGAGACCCAGCGGTAGGAGCCTGCGCCCCAGCCGTACCAGATCCGCCCGGAGAGGCCGCCCTCCGTGGCCATCGCCCAGGTCGCGCGGCGGTAGGGGGCGCGGTCGTCGGCGCCGGTCGCGCTGAACGCCGCCACCTTCAAGGACAGCTTCTTCTCGAGCCGCCCGAAGTCGGAAACGGAGAGCAGGGCGAGGGTCGCGAGCAGCGCCGCGACGACGGCGTAGAAGGCCCCGTCGCGCACGTCGAACCCCGCGGAACGCAGGCCGACCTTCCAGGCCAGCGGCACGACGGCCGTGAAGAGCAGCGCGAGGACGATCACGGCGCCCATGCTGTTGACCAGGGCGGAGAGCGCCGCGAGCACGAGGGCCGCGAAACCCGCGATGAGATGCGGGCCGCCGAGCGAGGCGTGCTCACCGGAGCGCCGGAGATGCCAGAAGCCGAGCGCGAGCGCCAGCGCGACATGCAGGTACAGGTAGACGGCGCCGTGATTGCGGGCCAGAAAGGTGCCGAAGACCGTCGTGTCCACCGGCAACGGCACGCCCAAGATGGCGCCTTTGGCCGGCTGATTGAGAAGGCAGAAGAATCCCGAGCAAAGCGCGCCGACGATGGAAATCCAGACGAGCGTGACGTAGGCGCGACGACGCTGAAGGCCAACCGCAAGCGCGCAGAAGAGCATCCACGGGCCCGCGAGGGTGGCCAGCACGCGCCAGCCGTTCATGCCGAACCAGAGGCGGTTGCCGCCGGAGAACGGGGCGATGACGCCGGAGGGCAACCAGGTGACGTGCTCGAGCGGACGGAGGACGTGCGTCGCTTCGCCCTTCGGAAGCGCCAGGCCCTGCGCCTTCCAGAAGCCCTCGACGTCGTCGACGCGCACCCAGGGGTTGAGCGCCTGCAGGACGACGTAGGCGGCGAAGGCGAGCCCGGCCCAGAAGGGCACGAGCCGGAAGAGGTCAGCGCGCGACTCCGCGGACGTGCGCGACCGCAGGTCGGCGCGCATGAGCCAGGCGGCCGCGGCGGAACCGGCGAGCCCGCAGAGCGGGAAGGCCGTCCAGTCGAGCCAGTCGGCCGACCACGCCGGGGCGGAGTCCGGCACGAAGGCGAAGGCGACGCCGAGCAGCACGCCCCAGACGACGAGCGAGAGGCGCTGCGCGCCGAGCGTGCCCGTCGCGGCGACGAACGCGGCGAGCGAGAAGCCGCCGCCGGCGAAAATGGTCCAAGGGACGGACCCGCTCCACGACCAAGGCACGAGCACGAGCACCGCCGCCGCGACGCCCAGCACGGAGCGCTCCCGGGGCGTGAGCGCCGGATCGCGATGTTGGGATGACTTGGTTTTCATGGACGCTCAGACCAGTCCGGCCTGGTAGATGTCGTGGATGCGGATGAGGCCGAGGCAGCGGTTCGTCGCGGCGTCGGTCACGGGGAGGACGGAGATCTGCGAAGGACGGTCCTCCATCAGGCGGGCGGCCTCGGCCAGGGACATCGGCGCGTGGGCCCGCACCGGATCGGCGGTCATGATGTCGGCGGCCCGGGCGGCGTCGAGGTTGACGCCGCGACCCAGGGCACGGCGGAGGTCGCCGTCCGTGATGAGGCCGGCGAGCGCGCCGTCCGCCGTCAGGACGACGGCCGCGCCGTGCGGATGGCGCGTCATGGCGATGACCGTGTCCCGCAGCGGATCGCCAGGGCGGGCGCATGCGCAGCGCTCGAGGGGCTGGAGCGCCTCGCCGACGGTGAGGAGCAGGTTTCGGCCGAGCTGGCCCGCGGGATGGAAGCGCGCGAAGTCGTCGGCGCGGAACCCGCGGCGCGTCATCAGGGCGGCGGCGAGCGCGTCGCCGAGCGCGAGGGTGAGCAGCGCGCTCGTGGTGGGCACGAGCCCGAGGGGGTCGGCCTCCGGACGGGCGCCGATGTCGAGCACCACGTCGGCCTGCTCCGCGAGGGGCGAGGAGAGGTTGCCGACGATGGCGATGAGCGGCGACCCGAAGCCGCGGAGCACGGGGATGAGCCGGACGAGCTCGGCCGTGGTGCCGGAACGCGACACGAGCACGACGGGGTCGCCGGGCTGCAGGATGCCGAGGTCGCCGTGCACGGCGTCGGCCGCGTGCAGGAAGATCGCGGGCGTGCCGGTGCTGCAGAGCGTGGCGGCGACCTTCTGGCCGATGAGGCCGGACTTGCCGACGCCGCAGACGACGACCTTGCCGCGGTGGGCGGCGATGAGCTCGACGGCCTTCTCAAAAGGCGCGCCGATGCGGGCCGCGAGCTCGGCGAGGGCGGCGGCTTCCGCGCCGAGAAGGGCGCGGGCTGACTGGAGGGGAGTGGGCATGGTGTTGAATGTGTTAAGGGCTAGGGTTGGGGCTAGGGCTGGGGCTAGGGTTGGGGCTAGGGCCAGGGCTGGGAATGGGGATGGTGAGGTGGGTGGAGGCCCGGAGAGAGGCAGGGCAAAGTGTTTTTTAAGGGCTGGGGCTAGAAGTGCCGGGTGGTTTATCGGTGAGTGCGACGTGCTCTCACTCCTGCTTTGTCGCTATGATTCGGCGGCCTGGTCCTAGCCCTGGCCCTGGTTCTGGCCGTGATGTGCCGCGCCTTCGGCACGTCACACCATCTTCCTGGCCGCTTCGAGATCCTCGGGGGTGTCGATGGCGACGGGATGGTAGCCGGTGACGACGGTCTGGAAGGTCATGCCGTGGGCCAGGAAGCGGAGCTGCTCGAGCGACTCCGCCGCCTCCAGCTCGGTGGCGCCGAGCCGGGGGTAGGCCGCGAGCGTGGCGCGGTCGTAGCCGTAGACGCCGACGTGGGCCCAGTAGTCACGCCGCGCGGTCCATTCGGAGGGATCGACCCCGCGCAGGTGCGGGACCGGGCTGCGGGAGAAGTAGATCGCCTCGCCGTTCTCGGCGCGGACGACCTTGACCACGCTCGTGGCGAGCAGGCGTCCGGCGTCGCCGATCCGGGAGACCGCGGTCACCAGCGGACAGCCGGTCTCCTTCCAGCGGGAGATCAGCGCGTCGAGCAGGTCGGGCGCGATGAACGGCTCGTCGCCCTGCACGTTGAGGAAGAAGTCGCCGTCCAGGCGGTCCATGACGCTCGCCATGCGGGCCGTGCCGGAGGGGCAGGCCGGATCGGTCATCATGACTTCGGCGCCGAAGCCGCGCGCGACGGTCGCGACCTCCTCGGAATCCGTCAGCAGCACGACGCGCGCCGCCTGACGCACCTGACGCGCGCGCTCCCAGACGCGCTGGACGACGGGCTTGCCGCCGAGGTCGAGGAGGACCTTGCGGGGCAGGCGCGTCGAGGCGAGACGCGCGGGAATGCAGAGCGTGACGGAGGACATGGGATCAAATTAGGGGGCAAGCCGGCACGTGGGCACGAGGGCGAAGGGAGGGGCAAACCGGCCGGCAAGTGTTCACTTCCGCGCCTCGGCGGCGTTCGCGAGATGCCAGGCGTAGGCGTCACGGAGGCCCTCCTCCAGGCTCAGACGCGGGCTCCAGCCGAGAGCGCGGATGCGCGAGACATCGAGCAGCTTGCGAGGGGCGCCGTCGGGCATCGCGGGGTCGAACTCGATCCGCCCCGTGAAGCCGACCGTGCGGGCGACGAGCGCGGCGAGGTCGCGGACGGAGACCTCCTGGCCGGAGCCGACGTTGATGAGCGCGGGCGGACGCGGGAGGCCGAGCAGCAGGACGCAGGCGCGGGCCAGGTCGTCGACGTGCAGGAACTCGCGCAGCGGCGCGCCCGTGCCCCAAAGCCGGACCGAGCCGGCGCCCGACTCCTTGGCGGCGCGCATCCGGCGGATGAGCGCGGGCACCACGTGCGAATCCTCGCTCACGAAGTCGTCGCCGGGCCCGAAGAGGTTGCAGGGCATCACGGAGAAGAAGTCGCAGCCGTGCCGCTCGCGCGCGAAGTCGCAGAGGCGGACGCCGGCGGCCTTGGCGGCCGCGTAGCCCTCGTTGGTGGGCTCGAAGGCGCCCGTCAGGAGCGAGTCCTCGCGGAACGGCTGGGCCGCGTCCCGCGGGTAGGCGCAGCTGGAGCCGACGTAGAGCAGCCGCCGCACGCCCGCGAGCCGGGCGGACTCGACCACGTTGAGCGCCATCAGCAGGTTGTCGCGCAGGAAGCCGTAACGGTCGGCGAGATTGGCGCGCACGCCCCCCACCCTGCCCGCGGCCATCACCACCACGTCGGGCCGCTCACGTCCGAAGAACGCCGCCGTCGCCGCGGGGTCGCGGAGGTCGAGCCCGGACGAGGGGAGCCCGAACGCGCCGTCGTGGCCGGCGGCGCGGAGCGCGCGCATGACGGCCGAGCCCACCATCCCGAGATGGCCGGCGACGTAGATCCTGGACCCGCGCGGCATCATGCGCGCGGCGTGCCCGCGACCAGGGCCAGGTCGTGGTCGACCATGCGGCGCACGAGCTCCTCGAAGGACGTCGACGACGGATCCCAGCCGAGCTCCCGCACGGCCTTGGACGGATCGCCGAGCAGCCGGTGCACCTCGGCCGGACGCAGGTAGCGCGGGTCCAGCGCGACGAGCTCACGGCCCGTGGCCCGGTCCACGCCCCGCTCCGCCGGGCCGGAGCCCCGCCACTCGAGCTCGAAGCCCGCGCGCCGGAAGGCCAGGGAGCAGAAGTCGCGCACCGTGCGCGCCACGCCCGTGGCGATGACGAAGTCGTCCGGACGCGGGTGACGGAGGATCAGGCGCATGCAGCGGACGAAGTCGGGCGCGTAACCCCAGTCGCGGACCGCGTCGAGGTTGCCGAGGTAGAGCCGGTCCTGCCGGCCGTGGGCGATGTTCGCGACGGCCATGCTGATCTTGCGGGTGACGAACGTCTCGCCGCGCCGTTCCGACTCGTGATTGAAGAGGATGCCGTTGGAGGCGAACATCCCGTAGGCCTCACGGTAGCCCTTCACCACCCAGTGCGCGTAGGCCTTGGCGGCGCCGTAGGGGCTGCGGGGGCGGAAAGGGGACGTCTCACTGAGCGGGCCTTCGCCGCACTCGCCGAACACTTCGGAAGTCGAGGCCTGGTAGAAGCGGACCGTCCGGGTGAGGCCGAGGATCCGGACCGCCTCGAGCAGGCGGAGCGTGCCGAGTCCGTCGACGTCGGCCGTGTATTCGGGGAGCTCGAAGGAGACCTTCACGTGCGACATCGCGCCGAGGTTGTAGATCTCATCGGGCCTGATCTCGCCCACCAGACGGATGAGCGAGGAACCGTCGCAGAGGTCGCCGTAGTGCAGGTTCACCTTGCGGAGCCGGATGTCCCGCACGAGGTCGTCCATGTAGAGATGCTCGATGCGGCCCGTGTTGAAGGCCGACGAGCGGCGGATGACGCCGTGGACTTCGTAACCGTCGGCGAGCAGCTGCTCGGCGAGGTAGGAGCCGTCCTGTCCGGTGATGCCGGTGATGAGTGCGCGCGGTTTCATGAAACGGGAGGAGGGCGACGGCCGACGAGGCGGGAGCTGCTGTCGATCTTGGCGCCGAGGCCGTCGACGAGGGCGACCTTCTCACGAAGCAGCAGGCCGGACTCGGGGATGTCGCCGGAGTGGCGGTCGCCGCCCTTGCAGAAGACGGGCTCGTGGCCGAGGGAGCGCGCCTCGGCGATCAGCCGTCCGAGCGTCACGACCACCGATCCGTCGGCGTCGACGGCCAGCACCGCGCGGTCGACGTCCCTGAGCGCGGCGACCACCGCGAGACGCGTGTCCTGGTCGATGCAGGCGGCGCCCTTCTTGAGCGCGGCCTGCGCGTCGCTGTTGACGATGACCCAAAGCGCGTCCGCCTGCGCGCGGGCGAGGCGGAACAGCTCGAGATGCCCGCGGTGCAGAGGGTCGAAATAACCGGAGGTGATGGCGATTTTCACGGCTTCAGGGCTTTTTCCGGGACATCCGGGCAGGCTGCCGCCCGTGCCGGAGGTCGCAGCGGCACGCAGGATGGCGGACGGACTGTCACCGGCGCGGCCGGCGCGAAAGGGTCAGGCCTCCGGCGGAGGCAGCAGGAGCGGGGCGAGCTCGAGGGCCCGGCCGTTCCAGCGGTTGAGACGGCCGAGACGGTCGAGCACCTCCGGGGAGGCGCCGTCGGCCGTGGCCGCTTCGAGCACGCGGCGCAGCGCGGGCGTGGACTGCTCCAGGGCGGGCAGCACCTGGCTGCGGAGCAGATTGACGAGAGAGGTGGCGAGCGACGGCGTCGGCTGCCAGCGCTCCCGGCGCGATCCGGCGGCGCGGACCGAGAGGATCATGCCATGGTCCCGGAGGAAGCGGAGGCCCTGGCTGACCGAGCCCTTGCTCATGCCCAGACGGGCCTGGATCCGGTCGAAGTCCAAAGGCTGGGAGGAGCCGTACAGCAGGGCGTAGATCTCGGCCACCGACCGGGGGACGCCGAGAATGCCGGCCATCCTCACGAAAAACTGGGCCAATTCGACCTCATGCGGCTTGAGGTCAGCCGGGCGGGGACGACGAGGACGACGGGCGCTCTTGGAAGAGGGAGGCGTCATGGGGAGGGGGTCCGGAAGGACGGGGGTCGGTCATACTTCAGATTTTTTTGAACCATGACAAGCCCTTATTCTCCCAATAGGCCGAGGCCTCCCGGATGAGATCCGGAGGTCGGCTTCCCGCCTGGCGCCCCCTTGGGGATTCGAACCCCAGTTACCTCAGTGAAAACGAGGTGTCCTGGACCGGGCTAGACGAAGGGGGCGGTCGGCGGAAGTGGAACAGAAAGAAGCCGCAGCCCTTTGGTCAAGTTTTTAGGGGTCAACGTCCGAAGAGACTCCGATCCTCGATGGGATTGGCCGGCCGCGACCCCCTCAGGTGGGCGTATTTGGCGAGGACATAGCCGCCCCATGCGGCCGTCCCGATGAAGGCCAGCAGGAACAGAAGCAGCTTGGTCCTGGAAGTGGGCCGGGAGTCGGAAGGGCCGGGCATGCCGACATCATTGGGGTGAATACGCTCTTGGCAATCCGGGCCGTTTTTACAGATGTGTTCACACCCCCCGTCCCGCCCCGGACGAGCCCCACCCCTCCCTTTCTGTGAGAACCAAGCAGAAACCCCTCGTGGCCATAGTCGCCGACGACCGGGCCCTTTGCGCGGAGCTCTCCGCCCAGCTGGCGGAGGCCGGATTCTCGCAGCAGACCTTCCACAAGGGGGCGACCGCCCTGCGTTTCCTCGAGGAGAACCACGTGCACCTCGTGCTGATGGAGCCCCTCCTGCAGGACGTCGGCGGCTACGAGGTGCTCGACAAGATCCGTCGCAGCCCGGTCGGGCCGGCCGTCATCATGCTCTCCGGCGCGAAGGGCCCGGCCAACGTCGCGCGCGCCCTGGACGCCGGCGCCGACGACTACGTCTGCCTGCCGCACGACGTCGAGGAGCTCGTGGCGCGGATGCGCGCCGTCCTGCGACGCACCGAGACCTCCGGCGACAACCGTCTCACCAGCAACGCGGCGCTCGCCACGGGCGTCTTCCGCTTCAACGGAGTCGAAGTGCATCCCGAGCGGCTCGAGGTCGTCGCCGGCGGACGTTCCGTCAAGATCGGCCGCAAGGAGATCGGCATCCTCTGCCACCTGCACGCCAACCCCGGCGTCATCGTCAGCCGTCACGGCCTGATCCACGCGGTCTGGGGCGTGCACGCCGACGTGCGCAGCCGGTCGCTCGACCAGTACGTGGCCAAGCTGCGAACGGCGTTCGGCAAGCTCGGCCGGAGCCTCGGGTGCCTGCGCACGATCCACGGCATCGGCTACTGGTATGAGCCCGCGGAAGGGACGGCCGAAGGCCCGGCGGAAGAGCGCCGATCGCGCCGCCCGGCTTGATTCCTGCCGGAACCCGGCACATTGGAGGCACGATGAAGATCAAGTGCTACCTCAAGCCCAGCTGCGGCTGGAGCAACGGCGTCCGGGCGATCATGCAGAAATACGGCCTCGCCTACGAGGACGTGGACATCATCGGCAACCCCGCCAATTACGCCGAGATGGTGGAGAAGACCGGCCAGCGCCTCTCGCCCTGCGTGGAGATCGAGGGCGTGATGCTGCCGGACGTCTCCGGCGCGGAGGTCGAGCAGTACCTGCTCGCCAACGGGCTCGTGACCCCCAACGACCGCGCGCCCGCGGCGCCCACCGACGCGCCCTGCTCCGACGAGCAGCATGCGCAGATGAAGGTGAAGGGGATCCGCTTCTTCTGAACGCTCAGGCCGGCCGGCCCGCGGCGAAGTCCGCGAGCGAGCGGGCGACCCAGCCCCGCTGCTCCTCGGTGAGCTCGGGGAAGACCGGCACGCTGATGACTTCCGAAGCCAGCCGTTCGGACACCGCGCAGGTGTCGGCGCCGCGCCCGACGCCCCGGAAGCACTCCTGACGGTGCAGCGGCACGGGGTAGTAGGTCTCGCAGCCGATCTTGCGCGCGCCCAGGAAGGCCTTGAGCTCGTCCCGCCGGCCGCCGGGGACGCGCAGCGTGAACTGGTTCCAGATGCCGCCGCCGGAGAAGTCGACGGGCAGCAGCAGCCGCGCGCCGGCATCGTGTCCCGGACGGTTCTCCGCGACGCCCGGGGCGCCGCGCAGGGCCTCGTGGTAGAAGCGGGCGTTGCCGGCGCGCGCGCAGTTGTACTCCGGCAGATGCGGCAGCTTGACGTGCAGCATGGCCGCCTGGAGCGGGTCCATGCGGAAGTTCGCGCCGACCTCGCGGTGGTAATACTTGGGCTGCATGCCGTGGACGCGGAGGATGCGGGCGCGTTCGGCGAGGGCGTCGTCCTGCGTGGTCACCAGGCCGGAGTCGCCCATGCCGCCGAGGTTCTTGGACGGGAAGAAGCTGGTGGCGCCGAAGTGGCCGGCGGACATCGTGCGGCGGCCGCGCCACACCGCGCCCATCGACTGCGCGGCGTCCTCGACCACCCGGACGCCGTGCGCGGCCGCGAAACGGTCGAGGGCGTCGAGGTCGCAGGACTGGCCGAACAGGTGCACCGGCATGACGGCGCGGGTGCGGGGGCCGACCTTGCGCGCGGCGTCCGCCAGATCGAGGTTGAAGGTGTGCGGGTCGACGTCGACCCACACGGGCGAGGCGCCCAGGCGGCGGACCGAGCCGGCCGTGGCGAAGAAGGTGAACGAGGGCACCAGGACCTCGTCGCCTCCGCCGACGTCGAGCGCCATCAGGGCGAGCAGGAGCGCGTCCGTGCCAGAGGAGACGCCAAGGGCGTGCTTCACGCCGAGCGCCTCGGCGCAGGCGCGCTCGAAGGCCTCGAGGCGCGGACCCATGATGAACTGGTTGGAGGCGACGACCTCCCGGAAGGCCTGCTCGAACTCCGCCGCAAGGGCGCGGTTCTGAGGGCCGAGGTCGAGGAGCGGGACCGTGATCATCCGGCGGGGCTTCTCCCACCGCCGTCCGCGACGGGCAACATCATTCCGGCCGGCGGCGGGAGCGCAGGATCAGGAACGCGCCGGCGAACGCCATCGGCAAGGTCCAGAACTGCCCGGCGGTGAGGCCGAGGAGATGCCCGTCCTCGGGCTCGCGGAAGGCCTCGCACACGATGCGGGCGGCCGAATAGAGCAGGAGGAACTCGCCGCCGGCGCGCCCCGGCGGAAGCCGGCGCGGGTAGCGCCACGCCATCCAGAGCAGGGGCAGAAGACCCTCGCCGAAGGCCTCGTAGAGCTGCGAAGGATGCCGCGGCTCCGAGCCCTCGCGGGGGAAGACCACGGCCCACGGCACGTCCGTCACCCGGCCGACAAGCTCGGCGTTCACGAAGTTGGCGAGGCGGCCGAAGAGAATGCCCGCGGGCGCGGCGGCGCAGACGAGGTCGCCGACGGAGAGGAACGTGACGCGCCGGGAACGGGCGAACCAGACGCAGGCGAGGAGGACGCCGAGGAAGCCGCCGTGGCTGGCCATGCCGCCCTGCCACACGCGGAAGACCATCGCCGGGTCGGCGGCGAACTCCTGGCGGGCGTACAGCAGGACGTGCCCGAGCCGGCCGCCGCCCACCACGCCCACCATGAGGGCGGTCATGAGCACGGACTCATCATGCGCGTCGCGCAACGGCGCCACGCCCGCGCGACGCCAGCGGCCGATGAGCCACGCACCCACGAGGAAGCCGGCGGCGTAGGCGAGTCCGTACCAATGCACCCCGCCGAGCGGCCAGCCGGCCGGGAACCGGAAGGCCACCGGGTCGAGGTCGTGCACCCAGAAGCCGAGCGCGGCGGTCATGCCTGCTTGGGGGCCTCGGGCCCGTCCTTGCGCCGGGGGACGCGGTGGCCGCGCTGCCGGGCGAGCTCGCGCATGTCGGGATGCGGGTCGTCCTTCTCGTAGATCTCCACGCCGAGCAGCGACTCGAAGACGTCCTCGAGCGTGATCACGCCGGAGAACGCGCCGAACTCGTCGACCACCACGGCAAGGTGCTGGTGCGCCCGCACGAGGTCATGGAGCGCGTCGGACAGGCTGGCGGTCTCGGGGACAAAGTGCGCCTTGCCCATGAGGTCGCGGACGAGCGCGTCACGCCGGCCTTCGCCCGCGGCCTTGAGCAGGTCACGGCGGCGTACGATGCCGACCACGCGGTCGGGGCCGCCCTCCCACACCGGCATGCGCCCATGCGGCACATTGGCGTGCATACGAAGCACGTCGGTGACGGTCAGCGCGGCCTCGAGGGATGTGACGACGGAGCGCGGGGTGAGCACCTGCGAGACCGGGATGTCATCCAGACGAACCGCGTTGGCGACGAGATTGCTCTCGGCCTGGGTGATCCGGCCGGCCCGGGCGGCCGCCCTCGCAAGACTGCCGATTTCGACATCGCCGCGGTCTATGCCGGGGTCCTCGACGGGCGCAAGCGAGTCGTGCAGCCTGCTGAGCCTGCGGAGCAGGAGCGCGGCGGCGCGCGCTACAGTCACGAAGGGCGCCACGCGGCTGGCAAGCGTGAGACGGAAGTGGATGCCGATCTTGCGCGGGAGCATGACCGCGGCCCATGCAAGGAAAAGGGAAGTGACCACTGCGCCCAGAACGGTGAGAAGCGCCGGCCGCCAACCGTCTCCGAGACGGGGGAGCACGGTGCCGCCGACCAGACAGCCTCCCAACAGGGCGCTCAGTCCGACGAAGGCGACGACGATGAGGTCGAAGGCGGCCAAGGTGTTACCTTGGTCGGATTTGGCACGATCATGAGCCACCGCGGCCTTGGCATCCTGCGTCCGAAGCTCTTCCAGCTCGGCATGGGTGAGCGCGGAGACGACTCCACCCACGAGGGAGAAGGCGGCGGCGAGGCCGTTCAGGAGCGCGAAGGCGGGCCAGAGCGTCCAGGAATCCATCGGCAAAGGCATAGGAACGGGCGGGGCGGTTGGCGAGGGCGAATCCCGGCGTTGACCGGCGGACGGCTCGGCGAAAAGATGCCGCATGCAGCCCCGTGAGATACAGGCGGTGTCGGCGCTGGCGGTCTTCCTCACCGCCGCCCTGCCCGCGGCCTCCGGAGCGGTCGCCTTCCGCGCGCAGCCGGTGCTGGTCGCGGCCGTGACGGGCGAGCCGGGCCGGCTGCACCCGC
>JACCED011110977.1_pt1 | contig 12689 bp, 7 predicted proteins | sample 7455021 | NCBI WGS metagenome assembly JACCED01 (sample SAMN15323456, study PRJNA562643) | freshwater metagenome | isolation source: river surface water | place: USA:Blue River Watershed | collected 2017-08-19
ATTGCAGACAAAGAACAAGTTATTTTAAAGCGATACCACTCTATTAATTCCGAAACTATTTCAGATCGTTTAGTAGAACCTTTTGGTTTTACGGATAACTACCACACGGTTATGGCGTATGAAATTACATCTAAGAAAAACAAAACCTACAACCTTGACCGAATCACGGCAGTTGAGTTCACCAATAAAGCTTTTGCTTTTGAAGAAAAGCACAAACAACAAATTCCGGATGCGTTTGGATTTAGTTTTACTGGAGAGCAGCACAACATTGAATTAGAACTTTCCCTCAAAGCATATTTACTCCTCAAAGAAGAATATCCGCTTACTATTCCATACATCAAATACAACCCCAAAACAGACCTTTACGAACTAAAAATGCAGGTAAACGATTTGATGCCTATTCAGCGGTTTATGAGGGGGCTTGGAGTTGATATTAATACAAAGTAATATTGTGTATAAATCCAACTTTTCTACTTATCTTCATGCCCTACTACAAAAACTATTCATGAACAGAATCAAGGAAGTACTTCAGGAAAAGGGTATCAAGCAAACCTGGTTGGCTGAAAAGCTCGGTAAAAGCTTCAATATTGTTAATGATTATTGCAATAATCGAAGACAACCAAGTTTGGAGCTTCTTTATAAAATCGCTAAAATATTAAATGTTTCACCAACTGAACTTTTAAGCATCAAGAGTGAGAAATAATATTTTAACATATCTGCGAGGAAGTTCTCGAAACAAACTGATCATTTCATTCGAAGAATTAACTGGTATTCATTATTTGAATATCGGCGAGGTTTTATCTGAATTCTTGAATTCTCGAAATGATGACACCTGGCATCCAATAAAAATCAAAGATGAGTTGCATAAAATTTTGGCAGAATCAATTGAACAAAATTCTGAGTTTGGTGAAATTTTAAGTATTAAAAATGTGGGAATTCTACTAGAAGAAGAGCTTCAAATTGATTTCTTACATTTTTTAGAGCAATACTCATTACAAACTCCATTATTCCTTTGTTGGAATGGTGAATCAGATGAAAACACACTGTTCTTTATATCAAAAGAAAAAGGCAAAAAACTATCAATAAAAAATTTAAGTTATATCAAGATATGAAATACGGCGACTTAATACAATTCGAACCTATTAATGAGGTAGTAAAATTCTCAAGAACTAACGAGATTGAGTATCAGAAGAATTTGATTAAAACCTTTGTTTTCTCAAAAACATTAAAGGAATCCTTGATTCCATTGATGGTGCGTAATTTGAATTATCATCAACCAGGAGAAACTTTTGGACTTCAGGTGGTAGGTAACTACGGAACCGGTAAATCACATTTGATGTCCTTGGTTTCATTAATTGCGGAAAATGAATCACTTGCAGACCTTGTGCAAGAGGACAATGCTAAATCTGAATTACTAAAAATAGCTGGAAAATTTAAAGTGCTCCGATTCGAGTTGGGGCACACAGAGAGCTTATGGGAAGTTATGAAATTTAAGCTTTCAGAATATTTAGGTGAACTTAATGTTGACTTCTCATTTGAAGGACATGGAACTAAATCATACTTCGAGTTGATTCAGTCAATGATGTCTGAATTTGAAAGCAAATACCAGGATCAAGGACTGTTAATTGTAGTTGATGAGATGCTTGCCTATTTGAAGAGCAGAAGTACACCGGATAAATTAAACAGTGATTTACAGGTTTTGCAGGCGTTAGGTCAAGCTTGTGACAATTCTCGATTCAAATTTATTTTTGGTGTACAGGAATTGATTTACCAGTCCTCTGAATTTCAATTTGCTGCAGAAATGCTCCAAAAGGTGAATGACCGTTATAAGGACATTCAAATTACCAAAGAAGATGTAGCATTCATTGTAAAGAACAGGTTGCTTAAAAAGAACGAGCATCAAAAACAGGATATCCGTAATCACCTGGATAAGTTCCAAAACTTGTTTATCGACCTTCATGCCAGAACGGAAGATTATGTTGAGCTATTCCCGGTTCACCCATCCTATTTTGAAAATTTTGAAAAGATCAAGATTGGAAAAAGCCAACGAGAGATCTTAAAAACACTATCAAATCAGTTCAAAACACTCCTAGAGAAAGAAATTCCTTCGGACAATCCTGGTTTATTGACATATGACCAATATTGGGAAGAAATACAAGGTAGCCAGGATTTAATGTCAATTCCGGATGTAAGAAGAGTCAAAGAGATTTCTGATACGATTAAAGACAAAATCGAAACATTTTTCACAGGCCCTAGAGAAGGCAAAAGAATTACAGCAGTTCGAATCAACAATGCTTGTGCAATTAAAATCCTACAGCATGAATTAACGAAGCAAAATGGAACGAATACGGAACATTTAGTAGATGATTTATGCTTGACTGGTAAGGATGTCGACGATAGAGAATTCTTAATTGATGTAATGTCTTCAACTGCCGATCTAATAATAAAGGCCACCTCTGGTCAATATTTCGATAAGGATCCCGAAAACGGAGAATATCACTACCGAATTGAAGGAGGAATCAACTTTGATCAGAAGATTAAGGACTACGCCTCCACGATGAGTGAGAGCATGAAAGACGAGTACTTCTTTAAATTTTTAGAGGTTAGTCTTCCATTAGATTATGACACGTATCGTTCTGGATTCAAGATATGGCAACATTCAATCGAATGGAAAGCGAACAAGGCTTTTAGAGAAGGCTATATTTTCTTTGGTAACCCAAATGAAAAGTCCACTACTCAGCCAAGACAGCATTTTTACATGTATTTCATGCCGATTTTTGATTTGTCCAACAAGATTAAAAATCATGAAACAGATGAAGTGTATTTCGATTTTGATGGCTTGTCTGATGAGTTCAAGGAAAATGTTTCACTTTATGGAGCTGCACAAAGTTTATTGTCTAGAGCAGATACATCTCAAAAACAAATCTATCAGCAGAAAATTCAGGATCTGCAAATGAAATGTAGAAACTTGTTCGAACAAGAATACCTGCAGATTACAACAGTTGATTATTGTGGAGAAGTTAAACCAATCAAAGCCTTCACCCTACCTGGTGCCGGTGCAACGAAAGAGCAAATCTTTTCAGACATAACATCAGCAGTTTTAAGTGATTGGTTCAACAATGAGAATCCGAATTACCCGAAATTCTCTCAGTTAAATCAACCATTAACGAAGGATAATCTGCCAAAACTCATTAAGCAGGGTATTGTAAAAATTATCAATCCCGATCAAGCAAACCGAGAAGGAGAAGGTGTTTTGAGTGCCTTGGGGCTTTGGGTGCCAGGAATGTTGGATATTAGCCATTCAATTTATGCAAACAGCTTATTGAATCTGTTAAAGGAAAAAGGTGATGGCAAAGTATTAAACCGGGATGAAGTAATTGAATGTGTGCACCAAGGTTCAAACATCTGGCTAACGGTTGATTATAAGATCGAAGCGGAATTGGAGCTCCTGGTAATGGCCACATTGGTTGCTTTAGGTGAGATCGAGTTTACAATGAATTCCGGTACTGCGATTAATGCCTCAAACTTGAATGTCTTGAGAGACTTTTCTCAAGCAGATGCATATAATTTTGCAACAATTAGAAAACCAAAAGACATCAATGAATTAGCTCTTCGAGCGCTGTTTATCGGTTTTGTAGGTAGAGACCTCACCAAACTGCTAAAAGAAGAGTCAACTTATATTTCATTGACTGAAAAATCCAATGGCTGGGCATCAAGAACAGTTCGCATTTCAAGCCAAATATCCAATGGATTAATGATTTCAGGTGTTGAAATTCTGTCTTTGGAAGAGGCCGCTGAAGCACAAAGAAAACTTTCTGCTTTCTCAAGTTTTTGTGATAAGGTATCAAGTTACAACAACGCTGCAAAAATCAAAAACTTCTCTTTTTCTGCCGATGAAGTCAACAGATTGTTGGAAACCAAAACGCTTATTGAAAGCATTGAACAAAAAATTGAGAACGCGAAGAAGCTAAGTTCTTCCTTGAGCTATTTGATGCAATGTAAACAGTACATTACGGATTCTGAGTTGAAAACAGAAGTTCAGGATATGATGAACAAGATCAGCGTTGCCATACAGGAGAATGATTTTGGCAAAACAGAAGCATTATATGCTGATGCAGAGATCGTGAAAGAGAAATACGCTTCTTGGTATCTAAAACAATACCTTGAGTTCAGAATCAGTGAAAGCGACAACACCTTGAAAAGTGCTCTTTTAGATTCAGAAGACAAGTTTATTTGTGATGAATTACATGAACTCGAATTCATTACAACTGGAGGCTACAACGACATCATTCAAACATTAAATCAACTTCAACCGGCAGATCCTAAGGTAAACAAGGGACTAATCATGGACTCTCCTTATCACGATTTCAATCCTGTAGATTATTCAGGTAAGGCTAAAGTTTCCATCAGATCTGTTCAGGAAAAAATAAACTTGATCCTAGAGGATTGGACAACGGCATTGAAGGATTGTTTGGAGGATCCGGGAATTGCTAAAAATCTTTCTTTATTGAGTGAATCAGATACAAAACTGTTAACTGGGTTCCAGAATGGTTCCATTCATTTAAAAAAGGACAATGTGCGTCAGTTAAAACAATTGATCATTACGCTTTACAAAGGCTTGGTAAAAATTGAATTGACAACGGAAAGTCTGAAAACAAGTTTCAATAAACCATTAACACCAGATGAAGCAATTGATGCATTTAAAAAATTCATCGATCAGCAAACAGAGGGCAAGAATAGAAACAATGTTCGTATTATATTGAAATAACCATATCATTGAAAGACTACAAGATGAACGAAAAAATAAAATGCTTAGGAAAGGAATTCAACTCCGAAGACGAAAGAAGAGATTACTTCCGAAATGAACTTCGAAAAAAGTTACCGGCGCTCAAAAAAATGGATGGTTTTCCAATTGGAGAAGATGAAGATATCATTAATCTTTCTGATCCACCTTTTTATACCGCGTGCCCCAATCCTTGGTTAAATGATTTTATTCAAAAATGGGAAGATGAAAAAATTGAATTAGAAAATAACGGCATAAGAAAATCTGATTTTAAAGTTGTTGAGCCATATGCAGCCGATATTAGTGAAGGCAAGAACAACCCTGTTTATTCTGCTCATAATTATCATACTAAGGTGCCTCATCCGGCAATTATGAGGTATATATTAAAGTATACTCAGCCAGGTGATATTGTTTTTGATGGATTCGCGGGAACGGGTATGACTGGACTAGCATCTTCATTAGTAGAAAATCCTGATTTGAAAACAAAACTTGAAATTGAGCAAGAGTTTAGAGAAAGAAATGAGGTAATTGTCTGGGGGAAGAGAAAATCAATTTGTAGCGATTTGAGTCCAGTAGCTTCATTTATAGCATCCAATTACAATAAATCAAGCAAAATTGAAATACTTGCTGAGGTTGAGGACAAAATTTTAAAGTTAATCGATTTAGAGTATGGATGGATGTTCGAAACGTTGGATGAGAGATCTGGGCGGAAAGGAACAATTGATTTTACCGTCTATAGTGATGTTTTTGAATGCCCCAATTGTGCGAATGAAATAATTTTTCTAGATCACTGCACAGACGTTGAAAGTGGCAATGTTAAAAACACTTTTACGTGCCCTGAATGTCAAAAAAGCTTGACAAAGCTGGATTTAAAAAAGGTTGAAATAACAGTATTTGACGAATATCTAAATCAATCAATTAAGACAACAAAAACGCTTCCTGTTCTGATTCAATATCGTTTGGATGGTAAAATTCACAAAAAACGTGTCGATAATAATGACATTGAAACTCTAAAAAAAATAGACGCATTCAAAAATAATTCATGGGTCCCTGTTGAATTGTACATGGGTATTGGTGAAGGTTGGGGTGACACTTGGAGATCTGGAATTCACAAGGGTATTAATTATGTCCATCAGTTTTATACTAAAAGAGCTTTGGTTGTACTGTCAAAGGCATTTGAATTATGTAATACAACATCCGACCCTTTGATGGCAAGATTCATTGTAGAGCAATGTGTTTTAGGAATGGCTAGGATTTCGAGATATGTTCCCACTCATTTTTCACAAGTCAATCAGTATTTGAGTGGCACGATGTATATAGGTTCACAGGTAGTAGATGTTAATATGCGATATATACTTGATGGAAAATTAAAACGATTAGTTAAGGCTTTAGAATTCATGAATTCAGGTGCTGTTATATCCACTCAAGATGCCTGTCACTTTCATAATTTAGATGAGATGTCGGTAGACTATATTTTTACCGATCCGCCTTTTGGTGCGAACCTTATGTATAGTGAACTGAACTTTTTATGGGAGAGTTGGCTTAAAATCAAAACAAATTATAAAAATGAGGCTATTGAGAATAAATCTCATGGCAAAAGTCTTTTCGATTATCATCATTTAATGAGCAAAGCTTTTTCTGAATACTACAGGATATTAAAACCAGGAAAATGGATGACTGTTGAGTTCAGCAATACAAGTGCAGCAGTCTGGAACGGAATTCAAAATGCTATTCAATCTGCAGGATTTATTATTGCAAACGTTTCGGCATTAGATAAAAAACAAGGAAGTTTTAAAGCCGTAACCACAGTAACTGCTGTAAAACAAGATTTGGTAATCTCATGTTATAAGCCATCTTTAGATTTCGACAAAAAGTTCAATTTAAATAACCATGAAAATCATTATTTGTGGGATTTCATTACAGAGCATTTAAACCATCTTCCAATTCACGTTTTAAAAAATAAATCAACTACAGCAGTTATAGAACGTAGTCCCAAGATTTTATTTGATCGTCTAATCGCCTTTTATATTCAACGTGGTTTACCTGTGCCTATTGATTCGGGTAAATTTCAACAGGAATTAAAAGTAAGATATGAAGAGCGTGATGGTATGTATTTCACCAAAGAACAGGTGCAAGAATATGATAGAAAAAAATCAGAGTACCCCGAGTTGGTTCAACTTTCTCTACTAGTTTCGTCAGAACAAGATGGGGTTCTTTGGTTAAAGAATTTGTTGTCTGAACAAATATTAACATATCAGGAAATTCAACCACTATGGATGCAAGCACTCGCTGGTGTTCGTAAAGGAGATATCATTCCAGAATTGGCTGATATTTTGGAAGAGAATTTCTTAAAAGACTCAAATGGAAAATGGTACGTTGCAAACCCAGAAAACGAGTCAGATCTTGAAAAATTAAAAAACAAACGACTTTTGAAACAATTTGATGCCTATAAGGAAGAGGCATCAAAACCGAAAGGTAAGATAAAAGAAGCCCGTGTCGAGGCACTGAGAGTTGGTTTCAAACAATGTTACCAGGAAAAAGATTTCAAAACGATCGTGCAGATCGGTGACCGTATTCCTAATAACTTGTTAATGGAAGATGAAGTGCTTCTGCAGTTTTATGATATTGCGATTTCTAGGGTGTGAAAATTGTAAAATGGTATGATAGTTTCTGAATTCAATACACAAATAACTCTTGATTTCCTTAAAAATAGGAGAGAAAATCAATATTTCGAACGAAAGGGTATTGGTGAGAAAGATATTTCGCCAACTAAAATTGCCAACGAATTAATTGGAATGTTGAATGCAGACGGAGGCGTCTTAGCTTTTGGTGTTGCGGATAATGGAGAAATTCAAGATTTAAAAACACTAGGAGATAAATTAAGTAATTACCGCAGTCTTTTTATAGACTTTATTGAACCCTATGGGAATATCAAATTAGAAGAAGTAAATATTCACGATAATTTGATTTTCTTGTATCATGTAGACCAGGATATCGAGCGTATTTTTAAACGAAAAGATAATGAGCAAATTTATTTAAGAGTTGATGATAAAAATAAACTCTTAGACCGAGATGCTGTCCGTAATCTAGAGTATGACAAACAAATAAGAAAGTTTGAAGAAGAAATCGAGTATGATTTTGATTTCGATGATTTTGACAAAAGTCTTTTAAATCGGTACAAGGAAAAGCTAAATTACAGTGGCGATGTGCTCGATTTGTTAGTCAAAAGACATCTAGCGGTTAAAAAAGAAGGTCAATTTAAAATCAAAAAAGCAGGTGTTTTATTATTTGCAAAAGACCCAGAAAAATATATCCCATCAGCATTTTTGAGATACATCAGATATGAAGGAACTGAAGCAAAAGTTGGTACAGAACACAATGTTGTTAAAGATGAAAGGTTTGAGAATAATATTCCTTGGATCATTGGTCACGTAAGGAACTTTCTAAAAGCAACACTAAAAGATTATCATTTTTTAGATTTAGAAACAGGACGATTTCATAAGGTACCTGAATATCCAGAAGAAGCTTGGTTAGAGGGTGTTGTAAATGCATTATGTCACCGTTCCTACAACGTTCAAGGCAATTCAATTTACATCAAACACTTTGATGACAGACTTGAAATTTCTAATAGTGGTCCTCTTCCTGCTCAAGTAAATGTTGAAAATATAAGAACGGAAAGATATTCTCGTAATCCACGTTTAGCAAAAGCTTTGGAGGATATGGGATTTGTCAGACAGTTAAATGAAGGAGTATCCAGAATTTATCAGTCGATGGAAAAATCAATGTTATCGACACCTGAATACATCGAAAAAAATGGCAACGTTTATTTAATTCTTAGAAATAAGATTAGTAATCACACGAAAACGATACACGATTCAATTCTTAAAATTATTCAAGAGAATTGGTCTAAATACAATGATACTCAAAAGAAAATTTTACAGCATTTATTTTATCATAATCAGTCAACTATTGACGAACTTGTTCTTATCACAGGAATAAATGAAAAGACAGTTCGTCTTTATTTAAATCAGTTCATTGATGAAGAAAAAATTCTAGAACGATTGAGTGAAAAACAAAGAGATAAAAATGCAAAATATGCTTTTAGGAAGATTTAAATTGATTTAAGGAATAAGATTTATGCGTCTTAAAACATTGAAAAACAAGAGTTTTTAAAAAATAAGGAACATTAAGTATTAAATAAGGAACATTAATAAGTAGATGCTTTACAGAGGAAAGGCCATAGAAGTTTTAGGGGAAAAAGAAGTTTTAGGGAAAACTGTTTCTTGGATTCGTATTCTGGAAAATGGGGCTTTTATGCAAGTTTCTAAAAACGATATTGAGGAATCTAATGTGCATTATACTCTACCATTCATTCGTTTTACTGCTCTTGCCTCTAAAATCCAAGATGAAATAAGTAAAAAGAAACTGCTTGCGCCTTATGAAAGCACATTATTGCCATTACCTCATCAAGTCCTGGTACTTGAAAAGGTGATGCTATCCGATCAGAATCGTTTTTTACTGGCGGATGAAGTGGGAATGGGTAAAACCATTGAAACAGGGCTCATACTTAAAGAATTGAAATTGCGTGATGAGATCAAACGCATTCTAGTTATTGTTCCAAAATCTTCTATGCTCCAGTGGCAGTCAGAATTAAAGGAGCATTTCAACGAAGTCTTTCACATTTACGATTCGGAAATCATCTCTGCATTAACTAAGACCTTTTCAGCTTTAAACGGTGACAATGCTTTCAATTTTTGGGAACAACATAATCAGATAATCGTTTCAACTGATGCATTGAAACCACTTGAAAAACGCCAGGGATGGTCTCAGGAAAAGGTTGATGAGTACAATCGATACAGAATGGAAGCAGTGCTCAATGCAAATTTTGATGCGGTGATCATTGATGAAGCACATAAAATGGGAGGTGCTTCACAAACGGTATCTCGTTACATTCTCGCTCAGTCGCTTTGTAATATTGTTCCAAATGTTTTTTTGCTTTCTGCAACACCGCACAGAGGAAAATCAGATCACTTCAGAAGAATTTTGCAACTATTGGATCCCGATGCATTTGAGGGAGAAGGTCTTCCAACAATTGCGGAATTGCAGCCGTATGTGATTCGAACTGAAAAGCGATTGGCGCTGGATTACGAAGGACAGAAATTATTTAACGAACGTGAAACCGTAAAACTCACAATTGAACTTGATTACAATCGCCATTTTAAGCAGATCGACCTCTACAAATCAGTGACCGAATATGTGATCAAGGTTTTCAATTCATCAAAAAGATCTGGAAATACAGCTACTGGGTTAATAATGATTCTATTTCAGCGATTGGCGAGTAGTTCAACCGCTGCAATCCTCTCGGCAATGGATCGCCGATTAGAAAGACTTAAAAATGGTGAAATACCATCTGTAGATGATTTAATTGCAGATATAGATTCAGATGAACTAGAGGAGAATAATTTCGATTTTGAGGACCTTCATTTCTATGAAAAAGAAGGCGTCGATGATGAAATAGCTGAATTGGAAGAACTAGTTTCAAAAGCAAAATCAACACTAGCTTCAGAGTTGGATGCAAAGGCAGAATACCTAATAGCTAAATTCAAACAAATTCAACAAGAAGAAACTCCGGAAACAAAGTTTTTAGTTTTTACAGAGTTTAAAACCACTCAACGAATGCTCGTTGAAATACTAGAACAAAAAGGATTCACATGTGCTTCAATCAACGGTTCTCAGGATTTGGATACAAGAAAAGAAGCACTTCTTTCATTTAAGAATGAGAAACAGGTACTCGTAGCAACAGATGCGGCTGGGGAGTCTCTTAACATGCAGTTTTGCAACATAGTCTTTAATTATGACATGCCTTGGAATCCGATGATGATTGAACAGCGAATTGGTCGTGTCGATCGTATCGGCCAAAAAAAGAAAGTACGTGCTTTCAATATACTGACGAATAATAGTGTTGATCAACGTGTCTATGAAGTCATTGAGACAAAACTGAATAACATTCTTAATCAACTTGGAATAGATAAAACATCCGATGTTCTGGATTCAACGATTGATTTGAAAAAATTGAATAAGCTATACTTGCAAAGTTTATTGGATCCGGAACGATTTGAACATAGCGGTGACAGATGGCTTCATGACATCAAACTCAAATTAAAAGATTACCAAAGTACTGAAGGTGTTTTACCAGTCGTACAGGAATCAGAACTAAATTACCAGAACGCATCTGAAATAAAGTATAGTCATTCCTATTTGGATTGAGGAAATGATAAAGCAGTATGTTCTGTCTCATAGGGGTAGCTATAAGAAATCGCTCCTGAATTTTGCAGAGATCGAGCTTGATGGTTTGAAAAAACGAATTACTTGTGATCCAGAGATAGCCTTAATGGATCCGGGTATCGAGCAAGTAACCATTCAAACTCCTTGGTTAAAGGAAATATTCTTTTCTACTGGAGGTAATTCAGACTCCAATAAAGCACCAGTATTAAGAATGAAGGAATCAAATTCAACAAGTGGAATTTGGTCTTTGTGGGAGATAACAGCTAAGAATAATTTTGATCTAAAGACAAGTTATCAGGCTTTCTTTGTCTCTGATAATGGTAAATCGTTCCCTGCATTCGCTAATGAAATTTGGAATAAACTAATATCAGGGAATGATGAGTTTGAATTTGATCACGATAAGGAGTACAAGTTAGAAGTTGCTACCGAAGATCTATTCAAGAACTCCCTAAAAACTCATTTTGATTCATTAGAAACTCAGCTGCTTTCGTCGATTGATAAGAAAAAAGCAAATCGTCACAAGGCATACGAATATCAGAAGAAACGACTGGATAATATTGGAATTGAAAATATTAAAAGATCAAGGCTGAATAAATTAGAAGAAGAGTATCAAGATTGGTTGAAGACGATTCAACTAAACAGCAAAGTCGTTCCTGGGATAAAGCAATTAATAACTTTCAGACTCGATGCATCGCACCTTTATTGAACATATAGCCCAGGATCTGAAAAATCAGCCAAGTAACTTTCTATTAATTGAAAACCCAGATAGGTTTTTTCATAGAAAAGATATTCAGGTGTTACTCGAAAGCCAAGGGATAATTTTTCTTTATGGTTCATCACTCTATTTGAGAGTATCCCTTGAAACACAGGATGAAAAAAATAAAGATGCAACGATCTGTTATATCATTTCAAATGAAAATCAAATTCTAGAAGATATTCGAGACAAGGTTTACAGAAAGAAATTAAGCATCAATGATTACCTCAAAAGTTATCATCCATCCTCATTGATTGCAGAAGATATAACGCTCTTGGAAGAACTTTACAAAAGGCCTCAACTTCGTAATTTGTCACAAATCGAAACAGACAAGATCATCCATGAAATACGATCTATTTCGAGAACTGTAAACTCAAAGCAGATAAACGCACTAATTGAAGAAATCAGGACAATTTTGTCTCAGCCCAATTCAGAAACTAAATGGTTTGAAATTCTTAGAAAACTATCGGTTTTACTGACTTTGGAAATACCAATGGAAGAGTTGGAAACAATGATTGATATTGAAAAAGAAATCAATGCTCCATTTCAAGACTACCTCAAACAGAGTTATTCAAGCCTACACTCCAGTAACTATTTTAAATCTCCCAAAATAGTTTCGAAAATCTTACCATTCATAGCAAATCAAAGGATCGAAAAACAAGCATTAGTGGTAAATGATGGCATGGCATATTGGCAATACGAAATGTTGAAGGCAGAGCTTGAGGCCTCCTTGATCAGTAATGAGGGTTATACGTATGCATGGATACCATCAATCACACAATTATCCCGACAATCTATTTTCAGAGGGGCTAATCCGGTTTCCAGTTATAAGCAGAATCCAACAAATGAAGAAAGACTATTCAAAGC
>JACCED010071337.1_pt1 | contig 12682 bp, 15 predicted proteins | sample 7455021 | NCBI WGS metagenome assembly JACCED01 (sample SAMN15323456, study PRJNA562643) | freshwater metagenome | isolation source: river surface water | place: USA:Blue River Watershed | collected 2017-08-19
CAGAAATGTGCCGGACAAGGTCCACACAACGGTTGGAATAACCCCACTCGTTGTCGTACCAACTCACCAACTTGAAAAACCGTGAGTTCAACTCAATCCCAGAACCCGCATCAAAAATCGAGGAATGACGGTCATGAATGAAGTCGCTCGAAACCACCTCATCCGTGGTGTAACCGAGAATCCCCTTCAGGTAGGTTTCGCTCGCACGCTTCATCGCCTCGCAAATCTCCTTGTACGAGGTTTCCTTCACCGTGCGCACCGTCAAATCAACCACCGAAACCGTCGGCGTCGGGACGCGGAACGCCATACCCGTCAACTTGCCCTTCACCTCCGGAATTGCCAACCCCACCGCCTTCGCTGCCCCCGTCGCACTCGGAATGATGTTGATCGCCGCCGAACGACCGCCCTTCCAGTCTTTCTTCGAAGGTCCGTCCACCGTCTTCTGCGTCGCCGTGTAAGAGTGCACCGTCGTCATCAAACCCTCTTCAATCCCAAAGCCTTCTTTCAACAGCACGTGCACCACGGGAGCCAAACAGTTCGTCGTGCAGCTAGCGTTCGAGATAATCGAATGCTTCGTCGTATCGTACTTTTCGTGATTCACGCCCATCACCACCGTGATGTCTTCACCCTTCGCCGGAGCCGAAATAACAACCTTCTTCGCTCCCGCCTGCAAATGTCCCTTTGCCTTGTCCGCCTCCGTAAACAGCCCCGTGCTCTCAATCACCACATCAACGCCCAACTCCTTCCATGGCAACGCCGCAGGCCCCTCTTTCACTGCCAAGCACTTGATTTTGTGCCCATCAACCACCAACACATCGTCCTCCGCAACCGAATCAGAACTCTTCTCGCTCCGAACCTCCCCCTGATAGCGCCCCTGAACAGAGTCATATTTTACCAAATACGCGAGGTTGTCCGCAGGAACCAAGTCGTTCACCGCAACCACCTCAATCTCCTTGCCCAAGAGGCCTTGGTCGCAAATTGCCCTGAAAACGAGGCGCCCAATGCGCCCAAAACCGTTAATGCCAATCTTAATCATGAATGTTAATAGGTAAGTCCGCTCGTTGCGCCGCTGGTACTCTTCCGAACGGACACAGTCCGTCATTTAACGGGCAACCCCACTCTCAGGTCAAGCCAGACACCGCTCCTAGCCCAAATCCAGCGACTCACCCACCCCAGGCAACATCAGCTCCACCCCCGCCTCACCAAACACCTGACCCGCCTCATCTCGATCCAAAGCAATCGGTGACCACGTGTCGTAATGCACTCCAATCACTCGTAAACACCTTAACCACCGCGCGGCCACTGCGGCCTCCGCCGGCCCCATCGTGAACCGATCCCCCAAACACAATGCCGCAACGTCAATCCGGTACAACTCACCCAAGGTCCGAAACTCTCGCGTCAGCGCCGTGTCCCCCGAGTAAAAAAACGTGCCTTCGCCGTTCTCAATCAAGAAACCACCCGCCACCCCCCCAGATGCGCCGTCCGGTAACGTGCTCGAATGCTCAGCCACCGTGTACCGCAACCTTCCAAACGGAGTGCGAATCGCCCCCCCAACATTCATCGGCTCTAAACATTCCCCCGCCACCCCTCTCGCTCTAAGCCACTCCGTCACCTCAAAGCACGCCGCCACACGCGCCCCCGTCCGAACCGCCACCGCCGCCGCATCCTCGACATGGTCGAAATGCCCGTGCGACACTAAAATCCAGTCGGCCTCCACATCACCCGCAAAAATCTTGGCCCCCGCCGCCAACGGGTTGCTCGAAAAAAAAGGGTCGACCAAAACCCTCACCCCCATCGTCTCCAAAAGAAAACATGAGTGACCAAAATACGTAAAACGCATCCACTCACTCTACCCGAACGCCCGACCCAAGTCCATCTCCGCCAATGCTCAGCACCCTCAAAGAACGTGCCGCAGGATTTCTGCTCATGACCGTGATCGTACCCATGGCCCTCCTCGGTTACCTCCTCATCCTTTCCGTCGGCCTCTTCGGAAAAACCTCTCGCGCTCGGAACGGCGTCCGCGCACTCGACCATTTCGTGAACGCCACCCTCTTCAACGGCCTCGCTTGGGAATCTGTCTCCTCTCACGCCTGGCGAAAACGCGACACTTGGTGGGGAAAAGCCATCGTTCAACTCACCAACCTCTTCCAAAAAGGTCACTGCGAACGTTCCAACCGCCGCGAGCAAGCCATCGTCGACCTCGTACTCGCCAAACGCCTCGACGAACAAACCATCCGCTAGCCCGTGCCCACCAACCCCGTGCGGACACGCAGAGTCCACTACATCCCCGGCTTCGACCCCAGAGGCGCCCGCCACTACCATCATCTCTACCAATCCCAATCCGCCCTCCAAACCCAACACAACCACGCCCTCTTCAAAATCTCACCCAGATCGTCACTAAAACCTCATTTTCATCACTGGGAAATTAATGCTATCTGGGAAAATGAAGCCGTCGACACGGACTACCACTTTCTCGGTTGGGATGATATCGTCCGGCAAAACTGGTCAGACGCCCCGCTCCGGGTCCTGGCCGAAGCCATCCCAGCTTACTTCCGTTTCGCCGCTGCCAGCGGATTTCACCGTGTCCGCTCCCACTCCAAAAATGCTTTTCTGACCGGCACCCTACCCGTCGCCTACTACGCCGCAACGCTTACACTCTCCATACTACTCGGCCTCTCTTGCTCAACCGCCCTGCCAGAGCTGCCCCTCATCACTCCCACCGTCTTGGCGGGCCTGCTCACCCTCGCCGCCTCCCGCGCAGCCCTTTCCCTCGGCTCAGTCCTCGGCCTCAACTGGCTCCTCCGCACCTACACCTTCATCCACCGCTGGCACACCAACCAACTCCCCTGCGTAGCCGAACGCGTAGACTCGATGGCACGCCACATCCTCGCCTGCCATCAGTCCCAGCCAACCGATGAAACCCTCATCGTCGGACACAGCGTCGGCTCACTCCTCGTCATCTCCGTCGCCGCTCGCCTCCAAACCCTACTCGCAGAATCCGCCACCCCCCCTCCCCAACAACTGCACCTCCTCACCCTCGGCCAATGCATCCCACTCCTCAGCTTTCTCCCGTCCGCTACCGCATTCCATCGAGACCTTCAAACCGTGTCCGATGATAGCCATCTCCCCTGGACCGATATCTCAAGCCCCCCAGATCCGCTCTGCTTCTTCCAACAAAATCCCCTCACCGCGTCAAACGTTCCCAACGCCAGAGCAAACCGCGTCCGTTGCCTGAATGCGCGAATTTTCCCGATGTTTACCAAGGAAACTTATCGCAAAATCCGCTGGAACAAGATTCGCCTCCATTTCCAGTACCTCATGGCCTCCGAACTCCCGTCTCCCTACGACTTCTTCCGTATCACGGCCGGACCATCCCCCCTCTCCGCCCTCTCCCTCACTTAGTGAACATGCCTTTCACCCCCCCCTATCCAAAACCACACCAAAACAAGAGCTCGTTCCTCTTGCGCTTCTTCCGCGGCTGGCACTCCTGGCTCCACGTCCTGTTCGAAAAAAGCTACAGCATGAAAATGGGCCACATCCACCAGCGTGGCCTCGATCTCTACATGGTGAACGAACCCCTCTGGGTCCGTCGCATCCTCGTCGAAAACGCATCCCGCTACCCCAAGCACCAGCTGATGCATGAAATCCTCGAACCCCTCCTCGGAACAAGCATCTTCACCACCAATGGTCCGGTCTGGGAACGCCAACGCCGCCTCGTCGACCAAGCCTTTGCCCAAGCACGCCTCCAAGCGGTGTTCCCCAAAATGGCCGCCGCCGTCGACGCCATGCTCCAACGCCTCGATCAAAACGCAGCCAACGCCGCCCCCTTCGAAATCGACGGAGAAATGACCTGCGTCACCGCCGATGTCATGTTCCGAACCATCCTCTCCGAACAACTCGAACAGTCGGACGCCCAAGCCATCTACGAGTCCTTCCTCCGCTTCCAATCCCATGCCCAGCGCGCGGCCATCCTCAGCTTCTACCGTCTCCCAACCTTCTTCCCCAAACGGAGCAGCCGCTCTGCCGCCGCCACCATCCGCTCCATCCTTTCAAAAATCATCGCAAAACGCTTCGAACAAACACGCGCCGGATCGCCCCAACCACAGGACATCCTCGCCGGCCTCATGGAAGCCGTCGACCCCGTCGCAAACGACCGATTCTCCTACGAGGAAATCACCGACCAAGTCTGCATGCTCTTCCTCGCCGGACACGAAACGTCCGCCTCCGCGCTCGCTTGGTCCCTTTACCTCCTTTCCCACGCCCCAGAAACCGCCTCCCAACTCCGCGCAGAAATCCTCCGCGAAGTCGGTGACCGCCCATTCAAATACGGAGACACCCACCGCCTAAAAAAAACCTGGAACGTCTTCCGAGAAGCCCTCCGACTCTACCCACCCGTCGGATTTTTCGTCCGCGAGGCCTCCGAAACCCATGAGATTCGCGATAAAACCGTCGCAAAGGGATGCCCCATCCTCATCTCACCGTGGCTCCTCCACCGCCACCGATCCATCTGGAAGGACCCCGACGCTTTTAACCCCGACCGCTTCGAAACCGACGAAGGTAAACAGTCAGCGCGGGAAGCCTTCATCCCCTTCAGCGCTGGCCCCCGCGTCTGCGTTGGCGCCGCATTCGCCGCTCAGGAGGCCGTTCTCATCCTTGCTTCTATCGTACGCCGATTCGAAATCCTTCCCGACCCAACACATACCCCTGAACCCGTTGGACGGGTCACCATCAGGTCCGGTAACGGTATCCGACTCCGACTCCGCCCCGTTGACCGGACGCTCCCTAGCCCCTTAGTGTCTCAACACTGATTTCTCATGAGTACTCCCACCCTTCTCGTCACCGGCGGAGCCGGATTCATCGGCTCAAACTTCGTTCTCGACTGGATCGGCGCGGGCCTCGGCAGAGTCCTCAACCTCGACGCCCTCACCTACGCCGGTAATCCCCAAAATCTCGCCGCTCTTCAGGGAAACTCCCATCACCTCTTCTTCCATGGCAGCATCGCGGACCGCCCGCTCCTGGACCAGATTCTCGCCACCCATCGGCCATCCGCAGTCGTCAACTTTGCGGCTGAATCGCACGTTGACCGATCAATTCACGGCCCAGGCGACTTCATCCAAACCAATGTGGTCGGTACCTTCCACCTCCTCGAGGCAACCCGCGCCTACTGGCACCAACTCGACGATCCATCAAAAGAAGCCTTCCGATTCCTACACGTGTCAACGGACGAAGTCTACGGCTCCCTCGAACCCACCGATCCCCCCTTCTCCGAAACCAACCGCTACATGCCGAACAGCCCGTACTCGGCCAGCAAAGCCGCCAGCGATCACCTCGTTCGCGCCTATCACCACACCTACGGACTCCCCGTCCTCACCACCAACTGCTCCAATAACTACGGACCCTACCACTTCCCCGAAAAACTCATCCCGCTCATCATCCACAACGCGCTCGCCGGAAAACCGCTCCCCATTTACGGGGACGGACAACAAATCCGCGACTGGCTCTACGTAAAAGACCACTGCTCTGCCATCCGCCGCGTTCTTGAAGCAGGTAAAACCGGCGAAGTTTATAACATTGGCGGCAACAATGAGATGGCGAACATCGATGTCGTTCACCACATCTGTGACCTCCTCGACGCATTACGCCCGCGGACAGATGGTGCCTCCTACCGCCGCCAAATCACCTTTGTCAAAGACCGCCCTGGCCACGACAAGCGCTACGCCATCGATGCTTCCCGCATTTCCGGAGAGCTCGGCTGGCACCCCTCTGAAACCTTCGCTTCCGGAATCCGAAAAACCGTTGAATGGTACCTACAGAATCAGGCGTGGGTACAAAACGTCACCAGCGGGGCCTACCGCGACTGGGTCGCCAAACAATACGAGTAACCCCAGCGCTCCCATCATTCCTCTGCCACCCATTCCCTTGCCATTCCCTCCGTCCCGAGATCACTTCGGGACCATCTGCGAAAAACCGGGCACATACGCCTGAAGCGTCACCAGCAACGCAATCAGCACCGCCAGCACCACGCTGTGCACCATCACATACCGAAGAATCCGGGACTCCTCCCCAAACGCATGTGTCGCCGTGCTCGCCACCACGATGCTCTGCGCGTCGATCATTTTACCCATCACCCCGCCCGAGCTGTTTGCAGCCCCCATCAGCACCGCACTGACCCCCGTTTGCTCCGCCGTAATTCGTTGCAAACTCCCAAACAAAACGTTCGAAGCGGTGTCCGAACCGGTGAGCGCGACCCCCAGCCAGCCCAATAAGGTCCCGAAAAACGGGTAAAACACCCCCGTCCCAGCCAACGCGAGGCCAATCGTCGCGTCCGCGCCCGAGTACTTTGTCACATTCCCCAGCGCCAACATCGCAACAATCGTCAAAAGCGATAACCGAACCCGCCACAACGTGCGCAAGTACGTTCGCACCATCGCAACCGGACCAATCCCCATCAGAAATCCGGAACAAATCGCCGCTAACAAAATCCCCGTCCCAGTTCCGCTCAACAGATTCAGTTTCCACTTCGCCGCCTCCGGACCCACCCCAACCGGCGCAACGGGAGGCACCCTCTGCACCAACCCGTCAAGCGGGTGAATGGAAATGCCTCCCGACCAGATCCCATCCAGCGCCATCTTCACAGGAGGTAATCCCCAAATCAGAATGAACGCCGTAAGAACTCCCCACGGCATCCAAGCCCTCCAAGTCCGCTCCTGCCCCAGTCCTCCCTCCTGACCGCCCGCGACATCGCCAGCGCTAGCCGCCACGAGATTTCCATCCCTCAACACCAACCGTTCACGCGGCTTCCAAAAGCGCAAAAATACCGTGACCGACAAAATAGAAACCGCGCCCGCGACCAGATCAACCAACCAGGGACCGTGCAGGTTCGAAACCAAAAACTGCGGTAACGCGAAGCTCAATCCCGCTACCAGAGCCACCGGCAAAACGGCGCGCGCTCTCCTCCAACCGCAGAACGCCACCACAATCCATATCGGCATCACCAACGAGAAAAAGGGTAACTGACGCCCGACCATCGCAGAAACCTTCAACGCGTCGAGCCCCGCAACCTGCTCAAGCGTCGTTATCGGAATTCCCAGCGAACCAAATGCCACCGGCGCCGTGTTCGCAATCAACGCCAAACCAGACGCCTGGACCGGACGAAACCCAAGCTGAATCAAAATCGCTCCCGTGATGGCGACTGGGGCTCCGAACCCCGCCATCCCCTCGAGAAACGCGCCGAACGAAAACGCCACCAATACCAACTGCACCCGAGCATCCGGAGCGACTCGCGCCAACGAACTGCGCAACACATCAAACAACCCGCGCTCGACCGTGAGCTGATAGAGAAAAATGACATTCAATATAATCCACCCAATCGGAAACGCCCCAAACAGGGCACCATAAACAGCCGACCCCGCAGCAATCTCAAACGGCATCCGATACCCCGCCACCGCCACCGCGAGCGCCGCCCCCAACCCAACAAAAGCCGACGTGTGAATTTTCCAGCGAAACACCGTCATCCCCACCAATAGCAACGCCGCCGGCGCCGCCGCCATCACCGTCGACCACACCCCACTGCCCAGCGGGTCATAATTCTGCATCCATGTCATGCGATACCCCCCGAGCAGATGACACGCCCCGTCACCGAAACGCACTGTGACACTTACTTCGCGAACTTCGTCCGGTCCGTCGCCTCCCGGGGGCTTCCACCAACGGCACCTCAACCCGCTTTCATCCCTCGGATAAACACCAAAAAATCGCGCCCCCTCCCGCAACCCCCTCCAAACAGGCCCGCTCCAAACGCCAAAAACCCTCTGACATCAGGCGAACCGTGCCACCCCACCCTCCGAAAAATCAACCCCGCGCAATCGACTCAACCTCGTCCAACATCCGCCGCCGCTCAACCGGCTGCCCCCAACGCCACCGCGCCTCCTCGCTCAGCGAGCGAATCGGGTCAAAATAGAAAAACATCCGCCCAGGCCGCACTGACGGGCTCCGATACACCGCAATCCCATGCTCGCGGTGGTAGAACTCAAACGAATGCGCATCCCGCTTCCCTCCGCCACCCATCGTATCCACCACAAATGCCGGCGTGTTAAAGCCCGCCGTTACTCCGCGCACATGCTTCTCCACCACCAATCCCTCCGCCAAGGACGTCCGCAACTCCTCAACCCCCGGCACCATGTCGTGAAAATACACGTAATAGGGTAAAATGTTCACCCAACCCAACCGACGCACCAAAAGCTGCATCGTCGCAGCATCCGCATTGACCCCATGCTGCATCACCGTCTGGCAGCGCACCAAGACACCGCGCCCCGCCAGTACCCGCATCGCACGCTGGGTAACCTCCGCAATCTCCGAAGGATGGTTCACGTGCGTGTGCAATGCCACCTGCTTGAACTCGCTCCGCGCCAAATCCGAAACCCGCGTCAAAGCATCCACCCACGCATGATCCGTCAAAATCTTCTGCGGCATCACACACAAGCCCTTCGTCGCAATCCGTACCCGCCGAATATGCGGAATTGAAATCAACCTCCGCCCAATCTCCTCCAAAGCGTCCGGACGCAAATGAAACGCATCCCCGCCACTCACCACAATATCCTCCAAACGAGGCGTCTCCTCAATGTAGCGAAACGCCTGCTCCCAACGCGCCCGATTTGCATGCAACTTCAGCTTTTCGCTGACCCGCTCCGTATCCGCCCCCACCGCATACGACCGCGTGCAAAACCGACAGTACACCGGGCACGTGTCCACCGGCAAAAATAGCGCCTTGTCCGGATAGCGATGCGTCAAACCCGGAACCGGAGAATCCCGCTGCTCCTGAAGCGAATCCAACGTCATCATCGGGTGATCCGCCTGCTGCCGACTCCGCAACGGCAAAAACTGGGTCCGAATCGGGTCCGAATCCGGCGAACTCCAATCAATCAATGCGATGAGATGCGGTGTCACTCGAAACGCCATCGGTGCATGCCGCATCCCATCCTCCAAATCCGAATAAAACGAATCGGGAACCACATTCCCCAACACCGCGCGCAATCGCGCCAAATCCGTCACCGTGTTGCGTTGCTGAAACTCGTGCGAGTGGAACTCGTCCGCGCACAAACCCGAATACCCCGGAAGCGTTCTCCAGTACTCCCCCCCCCGCAACTCGCGGTGCGACGAATCCTGAAGCGCCCCCATCGACGCCTCACCCCGTTCCTCATCCCTAAAAAGACCTGCTTGCATCATCAATCGCTCGGTTCATCCCTCGCGGATTAGAAACCAAAGCGCCTGAATGTCGTTCATCAACTAAAGCACAGCATCAACTCAGCTCTCACCCACCCCTTACTTCAACGGAACCAACGCCTTAAGCGCGTCATCCGGTGACACACCCTTTTTAAACGGACTCCCCTCCATCGTCATCCGAACGTCAGACGCTTGAGGAATCGCGGACTCCAACCCCACACACCAATAAGCCGCATTCACCAAAAGTCGCCGCATCCCCTCGCTATCCCAATCCCGCTTGCCCGCCAACGCTCCGCCCATCGTCGTCGTGAAAACACGCGCTTCTTTCCCAGAAGCACTCCGATGAGAACGCACCCACGCCACCGGCATCATCGGCGCATTCTTGTCCACCATCTGCTTCGTTTTCGCATCCTCCAAAGCAGGCGCAGGCGGGTCGTTCGGATCCATCCCCGTCACCACCTGCCCCAACACCAACGCCTCACATCCCGCCATCAACGGCAACCGCACCGTGTACACATCTGTCGGACCAAAAATGTCGCCACTCCGAATGCCACGCAAAATCGGGTGCCCCGACTTCCCCTCAGCAATCAATCCCTTCGTCGCCTGACGTCCATGCCCCCCATGGTGATTGATCCACGTCTCCCCAAGCACCTGACGCCCAAAGCCCCCCTCGTAAACCGCATCTTTATTGTTCCATCCAAACCGCTTGTAGGTGCTCGATGAATCCGCTGGGTATGCAAACCCGTGCGTCGCCGTCCGCAACCCAATCACCGGTTTCCCAGAATCCAAGTAACGAACAATGTGCGCCATCTGCTCGTCCGGTAACGACCGAAACCGCGTGAAAACCACCATCAAATCCGCCCCCGATAACGCCTCCAACCCAGGAATATTGTCCTTCTGACCCGGCTCAATCTTCCCCTCAGGATTGATCGCAAACAAAACCGTACATTTGAACCCGTGACGCTTCGCGAGAATGTCCGCAATCACCGGCATCCCCTCCTCCGAGCGATACTCGTCGTCTCCCGTCACAAACACCACATGCTTGCCTTTCCCCGGCCCATCCCCCCCCTCAAAAACAATCGCGTGGCCACCAAGCGTCAAGGCCCCCAAAAAACTCACCGACAAAAGGAATCTGACCAACCGTTTCATCCCGCGATTGTCCCGCGAACCCTCGCCGAATCAACCACACTTTCGCCACGACCTGCCTCCACCCAAGTCCCACCCCGCGCAGTCCCCGCTCTCAACGCACACAAATCCCGCGCGACCGCAAATGTTCCTTCACCTCCCCCACCGTGTGCTGCCCGAAATGGAAAATACTCGCCGCTAAAACGGCATCCGCGCGGCCCTCCAGCAAAACCTCCGCCATGTGCTCCAAACTTCCCGCACCCCCACTCGCCACTACCGGAATACCAACCGCTTCGCTCGCCCGTCGCGTAATCACCAAATCAAAACCCGCCTTCGTCCCGTCCGCATCAATCGAGTTCAAAACAATCTCTCCCGCCCCACGCCGCTCCGCCTCCAACACCCACTCAATCACCTCCAAGCCCGTGCTCTTACGCCCCCCATGCGAATGCACCTCCCAGCGATCCGCCCCCACCCGCTTCGCATCAACCGACACCACAATGCACTGTGAACCGAACCGCTCCGCACCCTCCGTTATCAACTCCGGACGCGCCAGCGCACTCGAGTTGATGCTCACCTTGTCCGCCCCCGCCTTCAACATCGTGCTCATGTCCTCCACACTCCGAATCCCGCCCCCCACCGTCAGCGGCATAAAACAACACGCAGCCGTCCGCTCAATCACGTCAACCATCGTCCCCCGCCCGTGCGCGCTGGCCGTGATGTCAAAAAACACCATCTCGTCCGCCCCCTGATCATTGTACCGCTTCGCGAGCTCCACCGGATCACCCACATTACGCAACCCCCCCTCCTCCGCCCGACCAAACTGCACGCCGCGCGTGACCTTACCATCGTGAACGTCGAGACAGGGGATGATGCGTTTAGTGACCATGCAAACCGCCATTCAGCACAAGTGCGCGCCCCCCTTCAAGACCCCCCTCACTTTTCTCGAACCATCCGCGTCATCCGCCCCACCCGCCAAATAGGTCCTATACGACCCATGTGACCCATCCTCCAAAAACCTCCCCACTCGTCAGACCGAGTCGGAAATTCATCCTAGAAAAGAAACTTAGCCTCGCCTAACTTTCATTGATGAGGCATTACTTCGCAAAAAATCAGTTCCTCGTATCCCCATCCGATCGCCAACGCCTACCGCGGTTCGCCCTCCTCTTCACCATCGCTCGGGTAGCGACCCTGAGCGCTCATTCCGCAGATTCCACCCCACGCCCAATCAGCACCGACCGCCCAGACACCACCGAGTCCGCCTACACCGTCCCAAACGCGATGTTCCAAATCGAGGCCAGCTTCCTCGACTTCTCCCGAGATCGCCGAGGAACCTCCAGCGCCCACTCACAATGGATCTTTGGCCAGGTAAACTTCAAACGGGGCGTCTCCCAAAACACCGACGTCCAACTCATTTTCAATACCCACTCCGTCGCAGGACAAGTCGAGGGCGGCGACCGAACCTACTCAAACGGATTCGGAGACATCACCCTGCGCATCAAACGCAACCTCTGGGGCAATGACGAAGGCAAAACCGCCTTCGCGCTGATGCCTTACCTCACCTTCCCCACCCACACTGGAATGAGCGATCGCGCCTGGGCCGGCGGAATCATCCTCCCCTTCGCAACCACTCTCCCCAACGGGTGGTCCCTCGGCCTAATGACCGAGCTCGATTTTCGCGATCGCGCAGCCGACGGCGCCGGTCGCTTCCAGTGGCTTCACTCCGCAACAACCGGCGTCCCCCTCACCACAGACCTCAGCGCCTACTTCGAACTCGTCTCCATCGCGAGCCCAACCGCACCCCATCAACTCAGCTCCAACGCAGGGCTCACCTTTCAAATCAGTCCAAATCTCATCATCGACACAGGTTGCCGGGTGGGCCTCAGCCGATCCTCGCCTGACCTCGGCATGTTCTCCGGATTCAGCATCCGGTTCTAACCGACAACGCCCCCCTCATAACGGGTGACGAATCCCCCCGTCAAAGGCAACACTACCTGCCCAACCATGGATTCCCGTCCCCCCAGCGATCCCCCCCCTCTCCTCGAGCGCCGCCTTCCGCCGCTCCTGAGAAAAGCGTGGTTCGGCCTCAACCAAGCGTTCCGGCAACGAATCAGCCCGATTGGTCTCACCCCAGACCAGTTCTCCGTCCTCCGCTGGATCTCCGAATCGCCAGAAGGCATCCTCACACAAACGGAAATCACCGCCGCCATGGCAAGCGACCCCAACACCATCGCATCACTCGTCCGACGCATGGAACACTCCGGCCTCATCACCCGCGGCCAGCACGCGCGTGACGCCCGTGCAAAGGCGGTAACGCTCACCCAAAAAGGCCGCGAAGCCC
>JACCED010803912.1_pt1 | contig 12678 bp, 13 predicted proteins | sample 7455021 | NCBI WGS metagenome assembly JACCED01 (sample SAMN15323456, study PRJNA562643) | freshwater metagenome | isolation source: river surface water | place: USA:Blue River Watershed | collected 2017-08-19
GCTCCTCATAATAAATTCTCTGAAATAAATTTTATTGAAAATTTAAATGATATTGAATTATTAAATTTACATGACAATCCAATTAAAATAGTTCCAAATTTATTACAATTAAAACATTTAAATATTAAAGATCTTAAAATTGATTGGAAAAATGTAGATGAATTGAAAGGTATGAAAGGATATGAAATTCTTAAAAACATTATGTTATCATTATCTTCATAAATTCCTATTATTGATTATTAAATTTATAATATTATAATATAATATTATAATATGAATTATAATGATATGCAATCATTAAATATGATGGATTTTAATAAAATTATAAGTAAAAATTTAAATAATAAAGTTGATGTTAAAAAAGAATTTATTATAAGATTAATTAAATTATGCGATATAGCATATATATTTAGTTTATATGTTTTAAGTGCTTTTATTCATAGTTTAATATTAAGTAGTTTATTTAAAGATTTTAATAAAGAAGAATATTATAAAAAAAGTTCAATCAAAATTTTTATAGAAATATGTTTAATATTTGCAGCTATTGGTATTTTAGTATATTTTACTAAAAATTTATTAGAAATTGTGCCATTTCCTTTAGATGGATATAAAGGTTATAATCATTCTAGATTAAAAGAAATAAATACTGCTATTCCATTAACATATACTATTTTATTTTTTCAAAGAGGATTAAGAAAAAAATTAGGAGTTTTAGCAAAAAGATTTATGTAAATATATAAATAGATATTGTATTAATATAATTATATCAATGTATAGTTATTTTAGTGGATTATTTGTTGGTTTTCTAACCGGATTTGTATCAGGTTATTCAATTAATTTTTGTATTAATGTTTATAAAAATTATAAAATAAGTAAAAATAAGAGTAAAGCTATGGCTCAAGAATTATTTAATGTATATTCAAAAACTTTATTTGAAAATATATATGATGAATTAGAAACCAATAATATAAAACTTCCAGAATTAGGTGAGATAGTTAATATTTCAACCGATATTTCTGATTTACTAAAAGATTATAATAAAAAATTTAAAGTTGTTATTAAAAAAGGAGTTCCTGTATTACAAATGATAGATAACTCTTATTTAAAAAATGAAAAAGTTATTCGAGTTCTTCAATTTTTTAATAAAAATGAAATAGAAATAACAATTAATAAGAATGATAAACCATTAAAAATTAAATAAAAATTTAAAAAATGATATTATCCGTAAAATATAAAAAAATTATTTTTAATTATATATGAGTACAGTTTTTAGTATACCTGATTTAAATGACATTACTACAAAATATAATCAAATTATCGAGAATTACAAATCGATACATTCAAATCTTAAAAATATATCTGAAGATATTAAAATTTTAGAAGGAGTACATAATATTTATATTAATTCAATTGATATGTCTTCATTAAATTATTCTATTTATGTTGACGATATTAAACATCAAATTAATATTACAAAAAATGAATATGATTATATAAGTAAAACATTTGATATGAATATTGAAAAGTTTTATAGAGATTTATTTAAATTATACAATAAAGTTACAAAAATTATTTTAACTATTTTTAAAGAAAATAAAGATACAGTTGTAAAAATTTGGAATTCTTGTGAAAAAATATCATCAGAAACACAAGAATTTAAAAAATTAAAAAAATGTATCAGATCTCTTTCTGAAAATGTTAGATCACCAACACCAATATCTAATGAAATGAAAATTTTTGATGAAATTAAGAAACAATATTATATGCATATTATCATATATAATGAAATTGGAGTAAATAAATATAGTTTAGATGATGTTGTATCAATTTATGATAATTTAACTAAAAGATTAAATGAATTACACTTATCAAGAGAATTAATTAAAATGAATTTATTAGATATTCAAAATAAAACAGATAAAGGGGTATTGGGACAAACATTTGTTATGGATTTAAATGGTAAAAGTGATCGTATTAATGTTGATTATAGTATTCTTGTTAAAATATTAGAAAGTATCGTAAGTATTCATATTGCTTTATCAGAAAAATATAAAAATATGGCACAAACTATTGCTGATCAAGTTAATTATAATGAAGAAACTAGTGAAATATTAAGTGCTGCAAGTAATACTAAAAATACTGATGGTGATTTATTTTTTTCCAAAGATGACTAATTATTATAATTCTCCATAATTTATTTATATTTAATGATATTTATATATAAATAATGAATCATGAAGTTGACCAAAATAGTGAAGATTTGCAAAAAGATAAACAAAAATATATCGAATGGAATAAAGATGATGATGTAATATTAAAAGAGTGGGTTGATAAATCAGCTTGTTTTAAATGGCTACATGAAAAATCATATAAAGTTTACAAAAAACAATATTTTAAATTAATGATTCCTGTAATTATTATATCTACTTTAACAGGTGCTGCTAACTTTGCTCTTCAAAGAATTCCATCACAAGAATATCAAGGTTATGCTAGTTTAGTTGTTGGTGGTTTTAATATTGTTGCTGCTATTATATCTACTGTTGCACAATTTTTAAAAACTGCAGAATTAAAAGAGAGTCATAATATAGCTGCAAGAAGTTGGGATAAATTTAATAGAACAGTTAAATTAGAATTACAAAAAAATCCAAGTGAAAGATCTAATAAACAAAATGTATTTAATAGTGCTATGACAGAATATGATAGACTTGTTGAATTATCACCCGACATTCCAACATCTGTTATAAATGAATTTAAATCTGTTTATCGCAATACTATTGATTTAATTAAACCAGAAATTGCTGGTTATATTATGTCAAGTAAAGTTTATGAAAAGAAAGAAGAAACATTTGATGAAACTATAATTAAAATTCCTGTAGCAGATAATAGTGAAAATATTATGAAAGCTGATTTTATTGAAAAATTTAAACAAAAATATGGTAGAATCCCTACATCAGATGAAGTAAGTGATTTTATTGAACTAAATCAATTCAGTGTAGCTTAGATAAGACGCTTCTTATGTTTCTTTACATATGTATCATCATCTTCTGAATTTTTACTATAAGTTTTCTTTTCTTCTTTTTTTGGTTTTTCATCACTATGTGATTTTTTATCATCGTTGTTATTTTTATCTTCTTTATTATTTTCTTGTAATGTATTATCATTTTGTTTTAAATTAAGTGAATTAATAATTTGTTGTTTATCAAATGTAAACTCTTTCATTTTTTTAATTAATTCATTATAAAAATCTTCTTCAATAGTCTTATTTTCTTTTAATTTATTTAAACGATCGATATTTTCATAAAAAGTAATAACTGTATTTAGAGTTCTATTAATATGATGAAACTCGTTGAGATTTAATATATTTTTATTTTCACCATATTGATATCCTCCATCATTTGTATACATTGTTTTTGTATCTGTTTTACTTCGCATTTCAAAAGTTTTTTGTTCTATAGTTTTAACTTCTTTTTTTGAAATATTAAATTCTTCAGCAACATCTGTATGAGATTTTCCATTTTGCAACATATCATATATATGACCATATAATTTACATTCTATTGCAAATTTTGATCTATTTATTTTTCCGGTTTGATGGATTTCTTCTATAGAATTACCTTCTTTAAATTTATTAATAATAAAATTTTTTTCATCTTCTGTCCATTTGCTCATTATATATTATTATATAAATTATATCTTAAGTGTCATATTGAATATTATTCATTTTTTTATATTAGAAAATGAGTTATGAAAATTATTAATAAATAATATATATATTAAATAATAATGAACATTTTTGAAAAACAAAAATATGGTGTATTAACAATATTATTTTTAATTAATACTGTTTTATCTACAACAAGTATAATATATGATTCTAAATGGTATATTTTTATAATGATATTAGCATTATCTACAATGATGAATTCTTTCTATGTATTTGTAATATTAATAAATTGGATATATAATCTATTTATTACAAAGGAAAATACATATTATTTTACTTCTCCAAATGATCCAAATTTAGCAATATTTGTACCATGCTATAATGAAACTATCGATGAATTAAATTTAACTTATAATTCAATATATAATCAAAAATATTTATCAAATAAAAAAATATTATATACAATATGTGATGGAAATAATGAAACAAGTAAATCTGTTATAAAAATTTTTAAACCATATATATCTGAATCATACAAAGTATTGAATGCTTACAAAACATGGAATAATATATTTGAACCTTTATATATATATTTTGGTTATAGGAATAATTTTGGTTTTGTAATTATAGTTAAAGAAAAAAATGTTGGTAAAAGAGATAGTTTAACTTTAATAAGAAGAATATTACATTATTATAATAGAAGAACTGAATATGATATAAATACTCAATGTAATATAGAGAATTATTTTAGTAAATCATTTTTAAATTTATTTATTGCAAAAACAAATAAATTTTTAATGAAAACTATTGATAATATTAATTCAATAAAAGAACTAATTTCTTCAGAAGATGGTACATCTATAAATTCAGATACTTCTATTATTGATTGCTGTATTGAACATATTGATAATACTATATTAGATATTGATTATAGAGATGAAAATGATAAAATAGATTATATTTATGGTACTGATGCTGATACAGAACTTGATGAAATGTGTATATATAATTTATTAAGTGATATGATTAAAACAGATGCGGAAACTGTGGCATCTGTTGGTTTTGTTGATATTTATATGAAAGATAGCTTTATAAATCCTCTAAAATTATATCAATTTGGTGAATATTATTCTGCACAATTATTAAGACGTTGTTTTCAATCTACTATAACTAAAAAAGTAAATTGTTTATCTGGTTGTAATCAATTAATTAAAATATGTAAAGAAACATGTGGCGATGATATACTTGATTTATTTAATAAAAAACCAGAAAAAGATTGTAATATATATAGACAAATATTATCAACAGCTAGTGAAGATCGAAATCACGTAACTCTTATGTTTCAATTAACACCTTATATTAAAACAATACAAACATTAAATGCAAAAGTATATACTAAAGTTCCACTAAATTTAAAGGATTTTTTATCACAAAGAAAAAGATGGAATCTTGGAACTTTTACTAATGATTCACTTATATTATGTAATAATCAACATAAAATAATAGAAAGATTTCAAGCTTTTGTTAATATGTTTATTAATTCATTAAATACTTTTGTATTCATATCAACTATTAATTTTATTATAAGAATAATAAAAAATCCCGATTGGTTAATGTTATATCTTTCAACAATAATATTTATACCAATATTGTATCATTTATTAACACCATTTACAAAATATAGAAATACATTAAAAAGAACAATATATTATTATATAAGTTATATATTTTATTTAGTATGTGGTCCAATTGTTAATTTATGTTTACATTTATATACATTGTTTAAATTAGACGATTTTAACTGGAATATTTATAAAAAATAATATTAAGTATTATTGTTAATATTTATAAAAAATAATATTTTATTACTTTATTATAAGTAATGAATTATGATATATTAGAAAAATTATTTAATAAAAATAATAGTAAAAAAAGTAGTAAAAAGACTATTAATATAACAGGTAATAAAAATAATATTAAAAAAGGAGGTAGTAAAAAGAATAGTAAAAAGAATAGTAAAAAGAATAGTAAAAAGAATAGTAAAAAGAATAGTAAAAAGGGTAGTAAAAAGAATAGTAAAAAGAATAGTAAAAAACAAAGAGGTGGAAATTATAAATGGACAACATTAGAACATAATGGCGTATTGTTTCCTGCTGAATATATACCACATCTTATGCCATTAAAATATAAGAATGAATATGTTCAATTAAGTGATAAACAAGAAGAAGCAGCTATGTTATATGCTAAATATATAGACACTGAATATATTGAAAATAGAACATTTAATAGAAATTTTTGGAATGATTGGAAAAAATTATTAGGTAAAGATAGTATTATACAAAATCTTGAAGAATGTGATTTTACAGAATATAAACAAAAAATTTTAGAAGACAAAATTATGCAAAAAGCTATCATAATAAATACAGAAAGTCTTGAAAGTGATAATAATTCTGTAGAAAGTACAGAAACAGTAGATTCTGTTATGAGTAGAGTGACTTATAATATTGATGCTACAGAAGAAGAAAAATATAAAACAGCTGTGGTTGATGGAGTATCTCAACCAGTTGGAAATTATAGAATGGAACCTCCCGGAATTTTCTTAGGAAGAGGTGACAATCCTCTGATAGGAAAAATTAAACCACGTATTCAACCAGAAGATGTAACAATTAATATTGGTAAAGATGCCAAAGTACCAGAAACAATAAAGGGTCATAAATGGGGTAAAGTTATTCATGATAGAAGTGTAGAATGGCTTGCAAGTTGGAAAGATATGATTACAGGTAAAACAAAATATTTATGGTTAGGGGCACATTCACATTTTAAAGCATCAAATGATATGGAAAAGTTTGATTTAGCTAAAAAATTAAAAAGAAAAATAGAATCTATTAGAGAAGAAAATATTAAAAATTTAGAAAATAATGATATTAAATTAAAACAAATAGCTACTGCATTTTATTTTATAGATAATTTTGCTCTAAGAGTTGGTGGTGAAAAGGGAGAAGATGATACAGATACAGTTGGTGTAACAACACTTAGAATAGAACATGTTGAATTATTAGAAAACAATACAATTGAATTAGACTTTTTAGGTAAGGATTCTGTTAGATATTATAATAAACTTTCTGTAATACCAGAAGTTTATAAAAATATAATTGAATTTATGAAAGATAAAACAAAAGATGATGAATTATTTGATTTTATAAATTCAATAGATATTAATAAATATTTACAAACATTTATGAAAGATCTTACAGCTAAAGTATTTAGAACATATAATGGTAGTTATTTATTTCAAAAAGAATTAAAAAAAATTTCAAATAAATATGAAGGAAGTACAGATATTAATTTATTAGTTGATGAATATAATAAAGCTAATGCAATTATTGCTAAAAAATTAAATCATCAAAAGAATGTTGGTAAATCATTTAAACCACAACTTGAAAAAATAGATGCACAAATTAAAAAAATTAAATCAAGTTTAAGAAAAGCTAAAAAATCATCTGGTGAAACTAAAGATGATAGAATAACAAAATTAACAGATAAATTAAAAAAAGCTAAAGTTAAGAAAGAACTAAAACAAGAAATGAAAAATATATCACTTGGTACTAGCAAACAAAATTATATAGATCCTCGTATAACAATTGCTTTTAGTAAAAAACATAATATACCAATTGATAAATTATTTAATGCAGCACTCCAAAAGAAATTTCAATGGGCTATGGAAACAGATGCAGAATACAGATTTTAATTTATTTTATAAAATATAATATGTTATTTTATATATCATATTATGTCTAATTATGTAAAATATTTAAAATATAAACATAAATATTTAGAATTAAAAAAATATATAAATCATATTGGAAGTGGAGATCCCGAATGTATAATATGTAAAAGAACAGATATTTGGATTTATAAATTAAATCCAACAATTTGTGAAGATTGTTATAAAATACAACACGAACTTGTTAAACAATATCATAGTTTACAAGATGTAGCTTTTGAAAATATTAAAACTGGTAATATTAAAAAAGCTGTAGAAAATTTAACAGAATGTATCAGATTAAGAAATATACATATGACACAATATTTTGATTATGGTAATAGTGGTCATATTCATTTTGCAAATATATTTTTACCAGAATTAATAAGAGATTTAGATAAAGAAAATATAACTATAAAAGAAGCATTACATATATGGGCGAAAAAATTTTCAGAATTAGATAACAGTGATTAAATTAAATTTTATTCACTATCTTCTGATTCACTTACTGTAAGATTTTCTTTAATGAATTCAAAAGGTTTTTCTAAATATTTACCTTGAATTAATTTAACCGATTTACCATTAATTGTTTTATTAAATATCTTATTATAATATTGTTGATTATTTACTTCTTGAATTTTTTCATAATTTTCTAATGCAAGATTTAAATTGTCTTTTTCATCTAAATAGATTTTAAGAAGACAAATTAAAAAGAATTCATTCATTTTTGGTAATTCATTTTGTTCCTTCATCTTATATACACGTGTAATGAATTTCTTAAATTTATCCATATATTCAACACATTTCTCTTTTTCAAAATTAAATTTATCAGAATCTTTCTTATTTAAAAGTTCATCTCGTAGGATATTATCACTAATAACTCCTACATCTAATTTATTATCTTTTAATATTATTAAACTTCTCAGAACAAAATATATATAATTTGTAAGTCTTTGAGCACTCTTCTTAGCTTTAACATCTAATACATTACCAATCTTTTTAAATGTTTCGTGTGTTTCATATGTTTTAAATTTTAATAGATTATATTCGCGAAGAGTATTAATAACTGGATTATCGTGATTACGTATCATATCAGTAGTAGATACTCTCTCTCCTTTTTGAAGACGTAAAAACATCTCATTCTTAATCTTATCGAAAACATCATCCATCTTTTTATCAAAGTTACTGATTTTGATGACGATAAGTTTTTTATCATTAAAAGCAGTCAATTCATCATCTGTCATATAACGATGATTTTTAGGTGATTTATCTAATTCTTCTGTTTGTGTATAATAAACATCAATCATTTTATCATCTTCCTTACGAAGATAACGAATATTATGTGGTGCATGAATATTAATTGGTTTTCCTTCAATATAATGTTTTAGAACTGTAAGACGATGTTGACCATCCATACATTCATATCGATATCCTTTTTTATTATTTAGTTTAATTAAAATAATAGGAGGAATAATATAATTATTTACAACAGAATCAATAAAAAGATCTTGTTTATCATTACACCAAGCAAATTCTCTTTGATATGATGGACTAAGATCTAATTCATCTGGATTTTTAAGATAAGTTTCATAGATATATTTAATTTCATATGATGCAAAATCATATTTAAGATTTTTTAACATCTTTAATTTAGATTCATTTGAATCAAGTTCGATTTCTTCATCAGAACTCTCTTGTTGTGTTGTATTTTCTGTTTCGGCTTCTGATTCAGAAGAAACGTCATCTTTAATACTCTTTTTAAAATGTTTTGGCATTATATAAATATTAATATTTTATTTATTGTTAAATTAGTATATGAAATATAATTATTTTCAATATTTTTATTATAATATATAGTATTATTTTATATAATGTCAGATTGTAACGTTGAATTACCACAAATTATTATAATTTTTATTATTCTTATTATAGTATTCTTAGTTGTTTATAGAAAAAAGAAAGAATGTAATGATGATGAAAATAGTATTAAAAAAACTTCAGAAATGTATGTACCAAATTGTAATATGTTAAATGATAAAGATATTTGTCAACAAACAAAAGGTTGTTTTTATGATAAAGAAGGATGCAGATATGATTGGACTAAATTACAATAAATAACTAATTTAAATAAGTTAACTAATTTAAATAAGTTAACTAATTAATATTTTTATATTTTTTATATTTCTTTTATTTTATCACATTTATTATAAATTGTATCAAAACATTCCATTAAATCACGAAATTGTGTACCATTGTAATTTTCTATTAATTCAATAATAATTTTTCTTATTTTTTTATTATCAATATCTTTATTTTTATTATATTTTTCATACACTTTATAATAAATACAATTTAAATAATAATTATTTAGATCATACTTATCTATTATTTTTAGAGTATCAGTGTGATTCAATAGATTTTCAGAATATAATATTTTTATGAAATTATTAATATCTTTTATAAGGTCTTCAATATTATCTGTTTCTTTTTTTAAATCATTATAAAAATGTTTTACATGATGTGCATTTAATTGAGTGTATTTAGAAGGACTTTCATATGAATCAAAGTTTTTAATAATAGTACCTATATATCCTATATATTTTTTAAGTTCTATTTTATCATTTTCTTTAATTTTATTATATTCTTTACTAAATATTATTTCACAACAATCATTTATTAGATTATTAATTAAATCATCGTTATTAATATCCTTTTTGATATTTACATTATCATTTTTAATACCTTCATTAATTGAATCAATAATATCAGCCATTTCATCATCTGATAAATTTTTATATTCTCTAATAAAAATTTCTGTATCTAAAAATTCTCGTTTTTCTTCTTCTGTTAATCCAATAATTTTTTTATTTCCATTTAATTCAGTTCTTCGTGCATTAACAGAAGTTCCATCATAAAATATATAATTTTTCTTTGATTTAACTCCAAAATTATCTTTTGTAAATAATTCAAGTGCATTAATACGATGTTGACCATCTAATATATATGTTTTATCATTTCTTTTATTAAAAATAAAACTTCCAAGAGGTTTATTTTCAAAAATAGAATGTATAAATTTTGAATTCTGTTCGTTCACCCATTCTTTTTCTCTCTGTGATGGTGGTAAATCAAAACCTCTATTTTTTAATGAATATTCGATAATATAATTTATATTCACAATACGTGAATCAAAATTTGCATATCTTGTTATAGAGTTCATTATATTTTAATAAGACATTGTAATCTTAAATATTAATTTTATTATTCATCAATTTTTTATTATTTTTTATTAAATTAACTAATATATATAATATAATAATAAAATGAAATCAAAAGATATAATACTAATAATATTAGTAATAATAATAATATTATCTGTTATTGCACATAAACTTACAAATAAAAAAAATAAATTATTATCATTTTGGTTAGGATTTTCAGTAATTAATATATTCTTTTCGTATATGATTATACATAAAGATTATGTAGTTAATTATTCTTGTAAAAATGATTATTGGAATAAAACAGATTATAAATTAAATGGTAATTTTATTTTAGAATCGTATGCCGAATATAAATGTGGTTGTGATCCAAGATTTAATGATCCATATAATATGACTTATTATTATGAATTATTTAATATTATATTGGCAACTGTTTTAATTTTTACTGCAAATAATATTAATATGTTAAAAAATGTATTATTTTTACAAGCCTTAAATTCAATTATATCTTTTTACACATTAAAAGATTATTCTAATTTAAATATTAAAAAAATAGCATATCATGGATTTGTATCATCATATATAATAATTCCCTTTATTTTAATATACCAACTTAAATAAATTAAATAAAATAAATAAATTTTATTTTCATATTATAATATTATTATGAAATCAAGAGAATTATTATTAGGTTTAATAGTTATAGTTATTATATTATCTGTTGTAGCACATAAACTTACAGATAAAAAAAATAAATTATTATCATTTTGGTTAGGTACAACACTTTTTACAACCATATATGTTTCATATATGATACTAAATAAAAATCATGTTGTTAATTATTCATGTAAAAATAATTATTGGGGACGCAATGATTATAGTTTGAATGGCTATTTTTTATTAGAGTCATATGGTGAATATAAATGTGGGTCTGATTTAAGATACGATGATCATAATAGTATAGTGTATTATAATGAATTAATTAATATATTATTATCTAGTGCATTATTATTTACAGTTGGTAATACAACAATATTTAAAGATGTATTATTTTTACAAGCTGTTAATACAATAAGTTATTTTGCTACATTAAATGATTATTCAAATATGGATTTAAGAAAAATAATATATTTAGGTATATCAGCATTATGGATTGTAGTACCATTTATGTTAATATATCAACTTAAATAAATTGCAATTTATTAATATTAATATATATTAATAAATGGTAGATAATTTATCAGATGATGATTTTTTTGTAGAAGATTTTGAAGATTATACTGTTGATAAATGGTATAATATTTTTAATGACATTTTTATAAAGGATATAAATAATAATATTTATAAATGTCATAGAGACTTTATTCTAGTAGAATTCAGTAAGTTAGAAATAATGTACTTTTTAAGAAATAAAACTTTTTCAATAAATATGATTAATAAATTAGAATCTATTCTTGATGGAAAAGATTATTTTTTTAAATTATCTAATCGTAGTCCCAAAGATATTTTAGAATTTAATAGTATTTACGAAATTGATGATGATGATCATAGAACTGTAAAATTACAAAAAAAATTAAAACAATTAGAAGTATTAAAAGTATCTAAAATAAATCAAATAGAATATTTATTAAATAATAGTAGAAGAACAAAAGAAGATATGATAGCATTTTCAAAATATAATGGTAAGACTAAATTATATTTAGTATTTCAAGAATGGAAACCTAATCTGGGTATTTCTGTTGAATATAGATGTTATGTTAATAAATCTAAATTAGTTGGTATATCTTTGTTTAAACCAGAATATTACTCTACACGAACAGTTATGCCAGTAGAAATAATACAAAATTTTACAAATCAAATTATTCCTATTTTTGATAAAATAAATTTGAATAGATATATTTTAGATTTGTATATATATTATGATAAACCATTTGAAGTTCAATTTATGGAAATTAATCCATTTATATCAGAAGCTCATACTTTTTCATTTGAATGGGATGATATAAATAATACTGATACTTTATTGGTAA
>JACCED010979323.1_pt1 | contig 12678 bp, 13 predicted proteins | sample 7455021 | NCBI WGS metagenome assembly JACCED01 (sample SAMN15323456, study PRJNA562643) | freshwater metagenome | isolation source: river surface water | place: USA:Blue River Watershed | collected 2017-08-19
CGATCAAGCTGGCCACCAACACCCCCATGTACAACCGCCTGACCGAGGACATGGACTACAACTGCGGCGTCTTGCTCGACGGCACCGCAGCCATGCCGGAAGTGGCGCAGGGGATTTTTGAGTTGATTCGCCGTGTCGCCTCGGGAGAGCGCACCAAGAGCGAACTGCTGGGCCTGGGCGACCACGAGTTCGTGCCCTGGAACATCGGCGTCACCAGCTGATCACCAGATCTGGATCGGGCCGTACAGGGTGCGGGCCCGGCCCTGGGTGTTGTCGCTGTCGGTCATGATGGCGATGCCCACCAGGCGGCCCGGTGGGCGACCAAAAGCCCGCTCATAGTCGGCCGCGATGTCGCGCTCGATCGCCCTCGCGTCGCTCGCGTTCTGTGGGTTGGCGACCACGATTTTGCGGATGCGGTCGGTGCGGGGGTTGTGCACCACGGTGTCGACGGCACGGGTTGGGCACCACACATACATCAGGGTGGCGTAGGGCATGGGCTCGCCCGTCATCAACTGGCTCAACTCACTCAAGGCCCAGTCTTGGGCCGAGAATTCGCTTCGGTTGCCGTCGAAGGCCAGGATCAAGCGGGCGGGTGAGTCCTCTTTATCTCGGCGGGCGACATCGGCCTCGCGCAACAAGGCCTCGATGCGCCAGGCGAATCGGATCCGGCCCTGCTGGCCCACATCGATGTCCAGGGCCTGGCTGAGCAGGCTGGCCGAGCGCTGGGCATCGGCCCGCAGCCAGGCTTGGCCTTGGTCGCGCACCACTTGGTATTGGGTCTGTGATTTACCGGGGAAGCGCACCTCGCGCCATTGCGCCATCTCGCTCGGTTGCCAAAGCTGGGCCCCCTGAACGTTTGGATGGGACTCGCTCCCCGTGGGGGCGACCGAGGACGATCGTGGGCTGGGCAGGGCGCAAGCCGTCAGGGCCAGCACCAGGGCGCTGGCCCCCACTGAAGGAAGGGAGCGAGAAAACCACATGGCGCGAATATACATAAATTTACAATTTAAGATGGGTCGTCTTTCTGCCCCAGGCATAAGAAAATACCCTGAAACACCGTCCTAAGCAGGTCACCCACTGAAGGACTAGACCATGAAACCCGTTTTGAATCGACTGTGGATCGCTTTGGCTTTGATGGGCGCGGTTGGGGCCCAAGCGGCTTTGCCCGAGCCCCCCGACCCACGCGAAGTGGCCAAACTCAGCCCCGATCAACGCATGGCGCAGGCCCGCGCCTTGCACGAGGCCATGGCGGGCGCCACCCCAGAGGAGCGCCGCGCGTATCGCGACCGCATGACGCAAAAGATGCAAGCCCTGACGCCTGATGAGCGCCGCGAGGTGCACAACCGCATGCACGCCGATTGGGCGAACATGAGCGAGGCGCAAAAGAAAGAAATGCGCGACATGCGCCGTTCGATGGTCGATCGCATGAGCGACCAAGAGCGCGAGCACATGCGTGCGGAGCGGCGTCGCCTGTATGAGCAAATGAGCCCTGAGGAGCGCAAAAAATGGCGCGAAGACATGCACCGCATGCGCCACATGCACACCCACGACAGACCGCATCCCCCTCATGCCCATGGCCCCATGCCGGCCCCCATTGATGGAACCCCACAGCCCCCAGTCAGCCACTGACGACTTTGACCTGCTGGCGCGCGCCCACAAGGGGGACGCGCTGGCCGCCAGGTTGTTGGTCATGCGCTTGTCCACGCCAGCCCACCGGCTGGCTTGGCGCATGTTGGGCGACCGCGCTTTGGCCGAGGACGTGGTGCAGGAAGGCTTGGAGAAGCTGTTCAGGCTTCGCCAATACCATGGCGATGCTCGCCTGAGCACCTACTTTCACACGATGGTCTCTAGGCTGTGCCTGGACCGCTTGCGAGCGCTCGACCCCTTGCGCTTTGAAGCGGAATTAAAGCCAGAGCTGGAAGGCGTCGACCCCCAGCCCACCCCTGAGCAGGCCGCCCAAAGGCAGGAACAGGTCAGCACCGTGCAACGGGCCATCCAGGCCTTGGGCCCCAGGCAACGCATGGCCATCAGCCTGTGGGCTTACCACGACTTCACGGTGGCCGACATCGCCCAAGCCTTGGAGATCGAACGCAACGCCGCCGATCAGCTCTTGCACCGCGCCAAGGCGAAACTGAAACTCACACTGGAGTCTGAACATGCCGCATGACGACCCCCTCAAACACTGGATCCAACAAGACCCCACGCCACCGCTTTCGCCGCACTTTGCAGACCGTGCGATGGCCCGCGTGTTGCCGCCTCAAGCCGCCCCCAAGCGTCAGTTGCAGTGGAACTTGGCCGGTTTGGGCGGGGCCTTGGGGCGCCGACCCTCCAGCGCTTGGCGGCCTTGGGTCTGGATGTTGGCCGCCGTGGCTTTGGCCTGGTGGGCGCAGACCCATGTGCTCCAAGCCCCGAGCGACGAGGAATTGTTCAAGATCGACGCGGTGGGCCTGTCGAGCCTGTTGACCCTCTGAGGTTTTTAAGCGACGCCAGCGGGCGACCTCGTGGGGTTCAAGGCCGTTGGCCTGTGATCTCGTGGGTCACGCCATAGCTGGTGACTTCGCCGCGCATGGCGGACCCTTGCACTTGCATGCGAACGCTGTAGCTGCCCTCATCCGGGCCGACGAATACAAAGCGCAACTCCGATCCCCGCAGGCTGGCCCCCAACAAGGGCTGGGCTTGGCCCTCCACCCAAAGCGTGCCGCCCACCTTTTGATAGCGCTGACTCAGTTGCAGCTTCATGTCCCAACGCCTCTCAGGCAATGCCAATCGCCATGACCCTTGGACCTGGGCGGGAACCACCCACATCAGCGCCGATTCACGCCCCTCTTCAAATTGCGCGTCGGGCTCCCAGTCGCCCATGTCAAAAGAGTTGGCCACGATCCGTGTGCCGGGCTTCATGGCCAACAGGGTCGGTCGCAATTGTTGGTTGAGTTCGGGCAAGAGGTAGAGGGTGACCACGCTGGCCCGGCTGAAGTCTTCGACAAAAATGTCGCCGGTGATGATCTGCACCCGATCGGCCACACCCGCTTGGGCCGCTTTGTGCCGGGCGTGCTCGGCCAGTTTGGCGTTGTATTCGATGCCGATGGCTTGCACGCCGCGCGTTTTGGCGGCCAAGATGGGGATCACGCCATCGCCTGCGCCCAAATCGACCAACACATCGCCAGGGCCCACTTGGGCCATCTGCAACATCTTTTCTGCCAATCGCTCGCTGGTGGGCAACCACATCACGTCTTTGCCCATTTGGCCGCGCTGGGGCTTGTAGTCGGGGGCGCTGGCGCAGGCTTGGAGCCCGCAGACCAGGGCACACAGGCTCAGGGTCAAGGCAAGGCGGCGCAGATCAAAGACGGTCATGTTCATGGGCGTGAATCAGGGGAGTGTGTGGGTTTGGGGTCAGGGCGTGGGCCGATCAGGCCGGTGGCCAGCGCCGTGCCGGTCAAAATGATCAGGGCACACAACAGCATGGCGGTGTTGAAGGTTTCGTTGAGGGCGAACACCCCCAGCGAGGTGGCAAACACCGGGGTGACATAGGTCACGGTCATGGCCGCGTTCGAGCCCAGGCGTTGGATCAAACCAAAAAACAAGATGTAGGCCAGCGCGGTGCAAAACAGGCTGAGGGCCCCCAGGGCCAAGCCCGCTTCCAGGCTGGGCGTGTGGTCGGGCCACAACCACAGCCCTGGCAAGGTGAGCAACAGACCCGCTCCCAGCTGACTGCCTGCGGCGATCACCATGGGTGGCACGGCTTTCAGGTGGCGTTGGGTCAGGTTGCCGCTGATGCCATACGACAGCGTGGCCCCCAGGCAAGCCAGCACCGCCCAACCCGAGCCCCCCTCGCGCAGGCTGATGCCGCCCGGGGCGTTCATGGCCAGCAAGGTGGCGCCAGCAAAACCGATCAAGAGGCCTGTCGAGCGCCAGCGGCTCAAAGGGTCTTTGAACCACAGCCAAGCCACCAGCGCGCCAAACAAGGGAGCGGTGCTGTTCAAGATCGCCGACAAGCCGGTGCTCAGTTGCATCAGCGCGTAGCCATACAGGGCAAACGGCAAGCCTGAATTCAGGAAGCCCACCACCAGCAAGGGCTTGATGTGGCGAATCAGCAAGTGCCCTTCGCGCCGCCACAGCACCACGGGCAACAACATCAGGCCGGCCAAGCCCACCCGCAACCAAGACGTGCTCCATGGGCCCATCGACTCTGAAGCGATGCGCAACAACCAAAACGACGAGCCCCAGATGGCGGCCAACGAGACAAAGGGGATCAGCCAGTGGGTCTGGCGAGGGGATGGGTTCAAGGCCAAGCGCCTTCCATCGTCAACAACTGTTGTTTGCGCGTCAGCCCAGCGGCATAGCCGGTGAGCCGCCCGTCGGTTCCCACCACCCGATGGCAAGGCACCAGCAAAAGCCAGGGGTTGCGACCCACGGCAGCCCCCACCGCTCGAGCCGCCTGGGGGCGACCCAGGGCGCGGGCGATGTCGGCATAACGGCCGATGTGCCCGCGCGGGATGCGGCTGACCTGGGCCCAGACCTGGCGCTGAAAGGCGGTGCCCAAAGTGGGATGCAGGGGCAGGTCCAGGGGGGCGGGTGAACCGTCGAGGTAGTCTTGCAGTTGTCGGGCCGCACGGCGCAACAGGGGGTGATCGTCGTGGCGCTCGCCGGCCAGGCCCTGGGGTGCGTGGGCTTGCCCTTCAAACCACACGCCCGTCAAAGCGTCATCGGCGCTGGCGATGCACAGGGTGCCCAAGCGGGTGTTCACAGCGGTATGGCACAGCGTCATGGCAAGCCTGCGAGTCGTCATGCAAGCATTGTAGGGGCCGGGATGCGGGTCTGCTCGAAGGCTTCGGGGGCGCAGGGGCGACCTATAATGGGGGCATGAAGATCGCCACCAGCTTATTCAAAGCCTACGACATCCGGGGCGTGGTCCCCACCAGCCTGAACGCTGACTTTGCCCGTGCCCTGGGGCGTGCCTTTGGCACCCATGCCCAGAGCCAAGGTCAGCAGGTGGTGGCGGTGGGGCGCGATGGCCGCTTAAGCGGTCCCGCCTTGCAAGCCGCGCTGGTGCAGGGCCTGATCGATGCCGGCATCCAGGTCATCGATGTGGGCATGGTCACCACCCCGCAACTTTATTTTGCCGCCAGCACCCTGTGCCAAAGCGGCATCCAGGTCACCGGCAGCCACAACCCCAAAGACCACAACGGTTTCAAGATGGTGTTGGCAGGGCGTGCCATTTACGGTGAAGAAATCCAAGGCTTGCGCCGCATCATCGAGGCCGAGAGCTGGGTGCTGCGATCGGGTGGGGGCCAACAAAAGGCCGATGTGCAAGCCGCTTACCGCGAGCGCATTGTCTCTGACATCCGTTTGGCGCGCCCGCTCAAGATCGTGGTCGACTCGGGCAATGGCGTTGCGGGGGCATCGGCCCCGGCGATTTTCAAGGCCTTGGGTTGCGAGGTGATCGAGCTTTTCAGTGAGGTCGACGGCAACTTCCCGAACCACCACCCCGACCCCAGCAAGCCCGAGAATCTGCGCGATTTGCAGGCCGCTTTGCGTGAACACCGTGCCGATTTGGGCCTGGCCTTCGATGGCGACGGCGATCGCTTGGGCATCGTCACCGCCGACGGTGAGAACATTTTCCCGGACCGTCAACTGGTGCTGTTTGCGCGCGATGTGTTGTCGCGGGTGCCTGGCGGGCGGATTTTGTTTGATGTCAAATGCTCGCAACAACTGGCGCCCGCCATTCGGCAGGCCGGAGGCGAGCCCGAGATGTACAAGACGGGCCACTCGCTGATCAAGGCGCGCATGCGCGAGACCGGCTCTCCGCTGGGCGGCGAGATGAGTGGGCACATCTTCTTCAAAGAGCGCTGGTACGGCTTTGACGACGGCACCTACGCCGGTTGTCGTCTGCTGGAAATTGTGAGCCGCCATGCCGATGTGGGGCAGGTGCTCAAAGACCTGCCGCGCAGTGAGTCGACCCCCGAGATCAATGTCCCTTGTGCCGAGGGCGAACCCGCCGTGGTCACCCAGCAGCTCTTGCAACGGGTGCAAGCCCAGGGCTTGCCCGCGCAGGCCCACGCGCCCAAGCTCTCAGACATCGACGGCGTGCGCATCGACTGGGACGATGGTTTTGGGCTGATCCGCGCCTCCAACACCACGCCGGTGCTGGTGTTGCGATTTGAAGGTCAAAACAAGGCCGCCTTGCAACGCATCGAGGCCGACATGATGGCCTTGTTGCGCTCGGTCAAACCCGACGCCCAAGTGCGAGAGGCCGCCCATTGAGGGTGTTGCTGATCAAACTGTCTTCGCTGGGCGATGTGGTGCACACCTTGCCCGCCGCGATGGACATCGCCGCCCAGTTTCCGCAGGCCCAATTGGATTGGGTGGTTGAACCCGCTTTTGCACCTTTGTTGCGCCAGTGTGCCGCGCTCGATCGGGTGATCGAAATGGATTTGCGACGCTGGCGTCGCCAGCCTCTGGCGGCCGAGACCCGGCTCGCCTGGCGGGCCTTTCGCCAGGCCCTGCAAGCCCAGCCCTACGACTGGGTCATCGACCTGCAAGGCTTGAGCAAATCGGCGCTGGTGAGCCGTTTGGCGCGCCTGAGCCCCCAGGGCTTGCGGGTGGCCATGGCGCACCGCACCGAAGGTTCTTCTTATGAGGCCCCGACCCGCTGGGTGGCCGACCGTTGCATCTCGGTGCCCACCCACATCCACGCCGTGGACCGTGCCCGCGAGGTCTGTGCCCGTGCCATGGGCTATGCCGTGCCCGAGCAGATTCAACCCGGGTTGGTGCGCCCCGCCCGAGTGAAGGCCCTTGAATCCCCCGGTGCTCGCACCGTGTGGTGTGTGCATGGCACCTCGCGTGCCGACAAACTCTGGCCCGAGGCCCATTGGATCGAATTAGGGCAACGCCTGTTGGCCCAGGGTTGGTCCTTGGCCTTTCCCCACGGCGATGAGGCCGAGCGGGCGCGGGCCCAAGGGCTTTGCGATGCGCTACCGGGCGCCACCGTCTGGCCGCGTGGGGCCTTGGACCAATTGACCGATCAAATGGCCGAGGCCGCTGGGGTGATTGGGGTGGACAGCGGGCTGAGTCACATCGCCGTGGCGCTGGGTCTGCCCCATGTGCAGATCTACAACTTTGACACCGCCTGGCGCACCGGCCCGCAACACCGCCCCGATCAGCTCAGCGTGTACGCCCGACCTTGTCCCAGCGTCGATCAGGTCTGGCAAGCCTGGACGCAGACCCAGACGGGGCGATCTGCATGAGGTGGTGCTTGTATGACGCCATGATGCGCGCGCTGCAACCCTGGGTGCGTCGCAAGCTCCAGCGCCGCGCGGTGAGTGAGCCTTTGTATGGCGAGCAAGTGGCACAGCGCTTTGGCCGCTACGACAGCCCAGCGACCTCGGTGGATGTCTGGGTGCATGCGGTGTCGCTGGGCGAGGCCCGAGCGGCCGATCTTTTGCTCAGGGCCTTGCGCGATCAACGCCCCGGCCTGCGCATATTGCTCACGCATGGCACGGCCACGGGCATGGCTCAGGGGCGACTGTCGTGCCTTGAGGGCGATCTGCAGGCCTGGTTGCCCTGGGACACCCAGGCCGCCGTCGAGGCTTTCTTGGATCATTTCAGGCCGCGCATGGGGGTGTTGATCGAGACCGAGGTTTGGCCCAACCTGGTGCGCGCTTGCCAAGCGCGCGGCTTGCCCCTGGTGTTGGCCAACGCCCGCCTGAGCCAAGCATCGCTGGCCAAGGCCTTGCGGCTGGGGTTTTGGTCGCGGCCGGCTTACGGCGCACTGAGTCAGGTCTGGGCCCAAACCGAGGCCGATGCGGCCCGCTTGGCCCAATTGGGGGTGCGTCAAATCCGCACCATGGGCAATTTGAAATTTGACGCGCAACCCGATCCCGGTTTGGTGGAACAAGGGCGAGCCCTGCGCCAGCGTGTGGGCCGACCGGTGCTGTTGCTGGCCAGCTCGCGCGAGGGCGAGGAACGGGTCTGGGCCCAGGCCCTGGCCCAGCACCCGGGCGACTACCTGCCCTGTGTGGTGCCACGGCACCCGCAACGCTTTGATGAGGTCGCTGAGTTGCTCGCATCTGAAGGCTGGCGGGTGTGGCGCCGCACGCAGTGGCCCAGCGACCCGATGGCTTGGGCGCAGGCCGCATCGCAGCCGCGCACGGTGTTGTTGGGCGACAGCCTGGGGGAGATGGCACTCTATTACGCCATGGCCCAGGTGGCCTTGATGGGGGGCAGTTTTGAGCGCCACGGGGGGCAAAACCTGATCGAAGCCCTGGCTTGCGCTTGCCCGGTGGTATTGGGGCCTCACACCTACAACTTTGAACAAGTCAGCTTAGACGCCCTGGCCGCTGGGGCCGCCTCTCGGGTCGCCGACATGGGGCAGGGGGTGGCGCTGGCGGTGGACTTGTGCGCTCAGCCCGAGCGCTCCAACGCCATGTCGACCCAGGGTGTGGCCCTGTTGGCCGCGCACCGGGGCGTGGCCCAGGTCATGGCCCAGGCGGTGCTGAGCCAACTCGATCAGACGCTCACTGCAACAGCGCGTTGACCGTCTGCAAATCTTCGGGCGTGAGGGTGCCGTTGGCCTGGCGCAGTTTGAGTGAACCCAACAACACGTTGTAGCGGGCTTGTGCCAGATCGCGCTTGGTTTGGAACAACTGGCTTTGCGAGTTCAGCACATCGATGTTGATGCGAACCCCCACGGTGTAGCCCAGCTTGTTGGCGTCTAGGGCCAATTGGCTGGAGTCTTCGGCGGCTTCCAGCGCCTTGACCTGACCCAAACCCGAGGCCAGGTTCAAGTAGGCGCTCTTGGTGCCCTGATTCACATTGCGCCGGGTGGACTCTAGGTCTTGTTGGGCCTTGTCCGACAACGACACGGTTTCGCGGATGCGGTTTTGGGTGGCAAAGCCGGCAAACAAGGGCAGGTTCATTTGCACCCCGATGGTCGAGACGTGCAACCAATAGGTGGCGCTGGTGGCGGCGTTGCCCGCGGTGCCACCGTAGTTGTACTGGTTGGTTTGGGTGAAGTTCAAATCGACCGTCGGTTTGTGACCGGCACGGGCGCGATCGACTTCGAGTTTGGCCACATCCAGGGCCATGGCCGCCGTGCGGATGCCAGGGTGGGCGGCTTCGGCTTGGCTGAGGACCTCGTCGAGGCTGCTGGGCAAGACGCGGGGCAAGGCGTCTTTGGCGCTCAAGGCGGCCGGCTTGGCCCCCACCACGCCGGTGACCGTTTCCAAAGCCAGTTGCTTCACGCTCAGGTCGTTGCGAGCGGAGATCTCTTGCGCTTTGACCAGGTCGAAGCGGGCTTCGGCCTCGCGGGTGTCGGTGATGGTGGCGGTGCCCACTTCAAAATTGCGTTTGGCGGCCGCCAGTTGTTCGGCCACGGCGCTCTTTTGAGCCAGCACGAAGTTCAGGCTGTCTTGGCTGGCCAGTACATCAAAGTAGGCTTGGCTGACGCGCAAGATCAAGTCTTGCTCAGCCACCACCATGGCTTGCACGGCCTGGGCAAAGAACAGCTTACTTTGTTCATAGGCCAGCACGTTGGCGGGCCGATAAAGCGGCTGAGTCATGCTCAGCACCATGTTCGGGCTGGAGTAGTAGCGGTCAAAGGTGAAGCTGTTGGGTGGCGGCGGGTTCTTGCTGTAAGCGTTGGCGTTGGAGCGTGTCGCATTGGTTTGCAAATTCACACTGGGCATGAGGCCCGCCAGGGCCTGATCGGCCTTGGCCCGGTTGGCCTCGAATTGCGCTTGCGCCGACTGGAAATTGGCGTCATGGCGTTTGGCTGCATTGAACAGATCCATCAGGCTTTGCGCTTGGCTGTGGCCCCATGCGAACAGCCCCAGGCTGAGGGTGATCAAAACGCGTTGGATCTGTTTCATGGCAGAGGACCTATAAAAAATCAGTAACGGGGCACTTGCGGGTCGACCTGGGCCGACCAGGCGTTGATGCCGCCCGCGATGTTGGCGACACGAGCGAAACCGTTTTGGGCCAGGTAGTTGGCCACTTGCATGCTGCGACCACCGTGATGGCACAAACAGGCGATGGGGCGCTCGGGGTCGAGTTCGGACAGGCGTTGAATCAGTTGGCCCATGGGGATGTGGCGCAACTCAAAGCCATCGGCGCGCACGCTGGCGGTTTGCACCTCCCAGTCTTCACGCACATCGAGCAGGTAGGCTTCACCCTGGTCGGCCTGTTGGGCCTTCCAGTCGCGCCATTGGGCAGGGGAGACTTGGTCGATCATGCTCAAAACTTGAAACGAGAGGGTTCGGCAAAGCCGGACAAGCGCGGTGCCACGGTATCCCACAGCGCTCGGCTGGCCCATTGGTCGGCGCCGGTGCGGGTGGTCAGGGTGGCTTGCATGACGGGCTCTTGGCCGACGATGGCCAGCAGGCGGCCACCGACCTTGAGTTGGGCCAGCAGGGCTTGCGGCACTTCGCTGACCGAGCCGCCCAAGACGATGGCATCAAAAGGCCCTTCGGGCACCTCGCGGGAGCCGTCGGCGACGCGCACCTCGGCATGGGTGATGCCCGCTTGCGCCAAGTGGCTTTGGGCCATGGCCGCCAATTCGGGCACGATTTCCAGCGCCAGCACGCGTTTTGAACGCTTGGCCAAGAGGGCGGTGAGGTAGCCCGAGCCGGCACCGATTTCCAGCACCGTTTCGTGCCCCATCAGGCCCAAGTCGTGCGCCAGTCGGGCGTCGACTCGGGGCGGCAACATGGCTTGGCCGTGGCCCAAAGGGATCTCGGTGTCGGTGTAGGCCAGGCTTTGATAGGCCGCCGGCACAAAAAGCTCACGCGGCAACTCGGACAAGGCTTGCAAAATCGGGGTGCCGAGCACATTCCAGGTGCGGATCTGTTGCTCGACCATGTTAAAGCGGGCTTGATCAAAGTTCATGATGGATTGCAGGGGATCGTTAGAGCACAAAAGGTGTATTTTAAGCGTTGTGGTCTCGGTTCGGCTCGGCCCCGCCGAACCAGCGTGATTTGAGCCATTGGGCCAGATCGTCCATGTAGCAGTAGGCCACAGGCACCACGACCAGGGTCAAAATCGACGAGGTGATCACCCCACCGATCACGGCCTGGCCCATGGGGGCGCGCTGCTCTGAGCCTTCGGTCAGGGCGAAGGCCAGGGGCACCATGCCAAAAATCATCGCCAGGGTGGTCATCAGGATGGGGCGAAGTCGCACCCGAGCGGCCAACAGCAGGGCTTGCTCTCGGCCCATGGGCTGGGCGGGCGCGTCGCCCTCAGACACCAGGCCGGCACGGGCCCGGATGGCAAAGTCGACCAACAAGATCGCGTTTTTGGTCACCAAGCCCATCAGCATCACGACCCCGATGATGGAGAAAATCGACAGCGTGGAGTGAAAGGCGAGCAAAGCCGCTACCACCCCGATCAGCGTCAGCGGCAGGGCCGTCATCAGCGCCAAGGGCTGGAAAAAACTCTTGAATTGGCTGGCCAGGATCATGTAGATGAAGATCACCGCCATCGCCAGGGCCGACAAGGCGTAGCCAAACGATTCGGTCATGTTCTTGGTCGAGCCGCTGAACTGAAAGCCATAGCCCGGGGGCAAGTCGATCTCGGCCATGGCGCGGCGGATGTCGGCTGAAATCTCGCCCGTCGAGCGGCCGTAGGCGTTGCCGTTCATGCTGACCTCGCGTTGCAGGTCGCGTCGATTGATTTGGTTGACTCCGGTGCTGGCGCTGACCTGGGCCACTTGATCGAGGCGGATCACCCGGCTGCTGCCGTCGGCCGCCGCAGGCAGGGCGATTGGCAGGGCCGCGATGTCGGCGGCCGTGTTGCGCCCGCTGGGGGGCAAGCGCACGATCACGTCGTAGGTTTGGTCGTCGGGCGCACGCCAGTTGCCCAGGGTCTCGCCCGCCACCCAGCGGCGCAGTTGGGAGCCTAAAACCGCCACGCTCAGGCCCGATTCGGCGGCCGCGCTGCGGTTGACCACCACGTCCAGGGTGGGTTTGTCGGCTTTGATGCTGGAGTCCAGATCGACCAGGCCGCGCACCTCGCGCAACTTGACCATCAGGCGCTGGCTCAGGCGTTCGAGTTCGGCCAGGTCGGGGCCGGTGAGCGAAAACTCGATTTGCTTGTTGCCACCCACCACATCGAGTTGTCCGGCGTGGGTCACGGTGATGCCCGGCACCTGGGCCAAGCGCTGGCGGAACTCGGCCACGATGGCCTCGATGCCCCGGTTGCGCTGGTGCCGATCGACCAGGCGCACATAGACGCTGGCGTAGATTTTGCCTTGGGCGTTGCCGGTGTTGATGGTGGTCAGGGTGTAGCGCACCTCGGGCCACTCGCGCAAGATCGCGTCCACTTGCCGCGCCTTGGCTTCGGTCAGTTCCAGCGACGAGCCCACCGGCGTGTTGAAGTTGACCGAGGTTTCGGAAAAATCGGCCTTGGGCACGAACTCGGTGCCCAGAAAGCGCACCAAGAAAATGCTCAGGGCAAACACGCCAGCGGCCGCCAGCAGGGTTTTTTTCTTGTGTTGGAGCGACCAGGCCAGCGCGTCTTGGTAACGGTGCCCCAGGCCGTCGGTCCAGCGCTCGAAGCGGTGCGTCAGGCGCCCCAGGGTGCGCTCGTACAGGTTGCCGCCGTGGCCACTGCCGTCGCGTCGGTGGATGCTGGGGTCGTGCCACACGCTCGACAGCATGGGGTCGAGCGTGAAGCTCACGAACATCG
>JACCED012084316.1_pt1 | contig 12674 bp, 11 predicted proteins | sample 7455021 | NCBI WGS metagenome assembly JACCED01 (sample SAMN15323456, study PRJNA562643) | freshwater metagenome | isolation source: river surface water | place: USA:Blue River Watershed | collected 2017-08-19
CGCGAGAGCGTGTTTCTCGGAGTGTGCGGGGCTACGAGCCAGGAAAAACGGCGAGCGGTTGCCTCAGACAGAAGAGAAAGAGAGAAAGAAAATGAGTACAGTAAATCAGGCAACAGCACAGGTCGGGAGCACGTTCGTCACATTTGAAACCGGACGGATGGCAAAGTTGGCCGACGGTGCAGTGACGGTTCAGTGCGGGGAAACGATTATCCTCGTGTCGGCAGTATCGGCGACGAAGGTGAAAGACGGGCAGGACTTCTTCCCGTTGACGGTGGATTACCGGGAGAAGGCCGCAGCGGTAGGGAAGTTCCCTGGCGGGTATTTCAAGCGCGAAGGGCGTCCTTCTGAGAAGGAGATTTTGACGGCTCGAATGACGGATCGCCCGTTGCGTCCGTTGTTCCCCAAGGGGTATCTATATGACACTCAGGTGATTTCGGTTTTGTTGTCCGCAGATGGCGAAAACGATCCCGATATGCTTTCCATCAACGGTGCATCTGCGGCGTTGATGGTATCGGATATCCCGTTTGCCGGACCTGTGGGTGCGGTTCGGGTTGGCCGGGTTGGAGGACAGTTCATCGCGAATCCGACTCATACGCAGCGTTTGGATAGCGACTTGGACCTGGTGTATGTGGGAACGCGCAATGAGGTGATCATGATTGAGGGTGCGGCGAACGAGATTCCTGAGGACGAGTTCATACAGGCGTTGGCGTTTGCTCATCAGCATGCGGTTGCGCTCATCGATGCGCAGGTTGCGTTGGCGAGCAAGGCGGGCAAGCCCAAGCGGCAGGCCGATTTGATGTTGGTGAAAGACGAGTTGCTTGAGATTGCTTACGGGGTCGCGGGAGACCGGATTGAGGCGGCTTTGTATCAACCGAGCAAGGTGCTGCGCGGTAAAGCGGTCGATGCGTTGAAGAAGGAGGTCGAAGCGGCTGTGAAGGCGAAATACCCTGAAGCGACCGGTTTCGAGGTTAGCCAAGCATTTGACTACCTGCAGAAGAAGGCGTTCCGGATTTCCATTCTGGACAAACAGGTGCGTTGCGATGGGCGCAAGCTTGACGAGTTGCGTCCGCTCGGTGCGGAGACGGGCATGTTGCCGCGTTCGCATGGATCGGCTTTGTTCCAGCGCGGTGAAACGCAGGCGGTAGCGCTTGCGACCTTGGCAACGGCGGGTGAAGCACAGGAGCTTGATGGCTACACGGGTGGCGAGAAGTTCAAACGCTTCATTTTGCATTACAACTTCCCTCCGTTTTCAGTGGGTGAAACGGGGCGCACGGGCAGTCCCGGACGCCGCGAAATCGGCCACGGAGCCTTGGCCGAGCGTTCGATTGCGCCGGTGATCCCTTCGGAAGAGGAGTTTCCGTACGCTATTCGGGTATCTTCCGAGATCATGGAGTCCAATGGATCGACCTCGATGGCTTCTGTCTGTGGTGGCGTACTGGCGCTGATGGATGCAGGGGTTCCGCTACGTCGTCCTGTTGCTGGTATTTCTGTTGGTTTGGTGACTGAATTTGAAGGGGAGACGATGAAGCGGTACTCGCTTTTGTCGGACATCATTGGATCGGAAGATCACTTTGGTGACATGGACTGCAAGATTTGCGGTACGGACGTTGGAATCACTGGGTTCCAGCTGGATCTTAAACTAGCGGGCATCTCGCATGATTTGATGAAGCAAGCCGTTCATCAGGCGAAAGTGTTGCGCACGCAAATCCTCGGCTTCATGGCGGGAGTGCTCTCGTCGCCGCGTTCCGAGTTGTCCAAATGGGCACCAAGAATCGAGTCATTGCGTATTCCGGTCGACAAAATCGGTCAGCTCATCGGACCTGGTGGGAAGAATATCAAGGGGATCACCGCGGAGACGGGATGCGAGATCAACATTGAGGATGACGGACGGGTCAATGTGTACTCGAACAATCCGGACGGGATGGCTCGTGCTCTCCAGATTATCAAATCGATGTTTGCTGAGATCGAAATCGGTGAGACGTATCAGGGCCGGGTGGTTTCGATCAAGGAGTTTGGCGCGTTCGTTGAGGTTATGCCTGGCAAGGACGGTTTAGTCCATGTGTCGGAGTTGGCTGAGGTTCGGGTTCGTGCGGTTGAGGATGTGGTCAAGGTAGGTGATGTGATCTGGGTGAAGTGCATTGGAATCGACGACAAGGGGAGGGTAAAACTTTCCCGTAAGGCGGCGATGAAGGAGCGCGACGCTGCTGCTGCTGCTCCTGCGCAGGAGTAAGTTTGCCGAGCAATCGGTTCAAAAACCGTCTCCTGACATTGTTGGGAGACGGTTTTTTGCGTTGAACGACGCGCGTGATTTGGCCTTGCGTCGGCATTTTGGAGATTGAACCGGTCTCGATGAGTTGGTTTTCTTGATATCAATCAGTTTTCGTTGAGCAAAAAGTCCCGGGAAAATGAAGAATAATCAGAAATCCACAGTGGCTGAAATGTTGGAGAGATTGCAACCAGGGCTGAGTTTGCTGGCTCCGCTGAAGGTGGTGCAGGCGGGTCCGGATGTGGGGGCCAACGGGTTTTTTGTGACGTTGCAGTGGGGAGATCGGAGCTTTCGATTTTCGTGTGGTTGCAAAAGTCGTTCAACACCACAAGCCGTTCATCTCGCACGGGAGGAGGCGCGGAGGGGGGCCTCGAAAGGCGTTTGGCCACTTGTGTATGTTCCTTATTTGTCGCCAGAACGATTGGCTGAGTTTGAGCGGTCAGGATTCTCCGCGGTCGATTTGTGTGGAAATGGGGTCATCCAGATTCCCGAAAAACTGTTTGTTTCTCGTGGGGGCGCTCCGAATCGGTTCCGTGATTCTCGCCCGCTGAATGACCCTTTTTCGGGGAAATCGGCGTTGGTGGGACGTGCTTTTGCCACCATGGGGCGGTTTGGGAGTTTGAATGCTCTATTTGAGGCGATTCGAGCGATGGGCGGGCAAATTTCTCTGCCGCAGGTATCGAAAGCGGTGAGTGCGTTGGTTGAAGAGTTGCTGGTGGAGAAAAATAAGAGCGCGATGTATGTGGTTGATACAGCGGCTCTCATGAAAAGACTTTCGGAAGGCTGGAGTGGTACAGGTGGGGGACGATTACGAATTTCGATTGCGCCTGGAATCGAGTGGAGTGAGGCGCTGGCTGGGCGGAAGGGGTTGAAGTGGGCTATTAATGGAATGTTTTCCCTTCGCCGTTATGCTCCGTTCGCGATTGCGGGCACACGTGTGGTGATGGTCTCGGATTTGGAAGCAGCGGTGAAGGTGTTGCGGGGGCGACCGGTTGAAGAGGGGGAGCAGGCGGATATTGGGTTGGTTGAACCCGCCACGGATGAGTGCCTGTTTGATGTCCGCCCTGACGATGCGGGGATGGTGTGGGCTGGTCCGGTACAAACGTGGATCGAGCTGCAAGGGGGGCAGGGGCGCTACATGGTCGCTGCCGAGCGAGTCATGCAGTTCGTTTTGGATAACCAGGCTGCGAGTCCCGATCACGTTTCGGGGGCGAGGCGACAGGATTGAATTCCCCCGCGGGGTGGGGCGGGCGAGGCGGGATGTTGTGGCTAGGTGAATCGGATTTCACCGAACTTGGACGGGACATGGAACTGAGCGATTCCGGTGGGGCTCCAGGCGGTCAACTCGCGTGGGGCGTTGCTTGGACGGTCGATTCTCGTGAAGTTGACGCGCCACGAGGGGCAATCCTCGGGCGATGTTGGTAAATCACGGAAGGGAATCTCGAACTCGGCATTCCAACCGTGGGTGGTGCGCATGGCCGCGGAGGTGAATCCGGGCGATTCCCAGCGGAAGTCTTTCCGTGCGCCGTAACGGGTGCGTCGGATGACGAGATCGAGGCGGGCGTTGAGGGGATTCACCTCGAACTCGTAATAGATGGATGCATCGCCAAAGGGATCGATAAAAAGTTCTGCAACATCCTCTTGATAAAGGGGCTGCTTGTAGCCAGTGAGCGTTGCCCGCGGATCGGGGGTGACCAGTTCAAAGAGAGCGCGAAAAGACGTCTTTGTTCGAGCGATGCGGACGGATCCAGGATTGTTTGGTTGGGTGCTCTTGCAGTTGTCCAAGAGATGAAGCAGCGGGGCATCGCTCCACGCATTTCCGATTGGCAATCCAGTGGGGGAACCGAGATCAAGGAGCGGGCAAAACGCGATGGGATGCCCTTCTTGATGGGTGGTCATAACTGAACCGATGTTAGGAGTTTTTGAATAGCTGTAGCGCGATGGCTGATGCGATTTTTGATTTCTGGGGAGAGTTCTGCAAACGATTGAGCATAGCCTTCGGGGACGAAGATGGGATCGTAACCAAATCCTCCTTGGCCAGATTCTGAGTGAGAGATGTGTCCTTGGACGTCTCCTCGGAAGATCTGCGAGGGTTTTCCTCGAACGATCAGCGCGAGAACGCAGACAAAGCGGGCTTGGCGACCGGATTTTCCTTCAAGCGCGGCGAGGAGTTTATCGCGATTCTGTTGATCGGTGGCGTTGGGACCGGCGAATCTCGCGGTGCGGATTCCGGGAGCGCCTCCGAGAGCCTCAACTTCGAGTCCGGAATCGTCTGCGAGCACGGCGACTTGGGAAGTCAACGCAGCGGCCTCTGCTTTGATGAGGGCGTTGGCTTCGAACGAGTCGCCTGTCTCTTCGGGGGCCGTTTGATCTGGGCGGGATGACAGATCTGAGACAACAAACCGGCTACCGAGAAGTGATTGAATCTCTGCCGTCTTATGTCTGTTGCCGGACGCGAATAGAACGGGAATCCGGTCCAGTTCTGAGATCATTGCCACGAGATGATATCGTCCGAGTTGAGAAAGGTCCCGTCTTTGGAGCCGAGTTTACCATCGGGCCCGAGGGAGAAGACTCCGACTCCGGTGCGAGGGGCTTTGAGGTCTACGAAATCGGGGTAAAAGCCATCGGTTCCGATGGTATCGAGTGCGTTGCTGTAATCAGTGTCGAGGGCGATGCCGAAGGCCATCCCCCAAGGGTCAAGGAGTCGACCTGTCTCGATATCAATCCCGCCACGAGCGCTTGAGCCGGTGCCGGTCGCATTTTTGCCTTCGTAGTAGACGGTTTTACGCGGGTTAAGGAGTGCCGTTGTTCCACCTCCACCCGAGGAGGCGCCGGAGGTTCCGGTGGATGCGCCGCCGGAAGTTCCTCCGGTGGAGGATCCTCCACCGGCGATTTCCTGCGCCCGAAGTGCGCGGATGATTGTCGAGTTATCTTCGCTTGGGCGGATGAGCGTATCTTTTCCGATGCTTGCCTGACTGGACACGGGGTATCGTGAATAGTCGGTGTAATAGTTTCGGATGGAGTTGGAGATGTCGGCGGCTGTCAGTTTGGTTTGAGCCGTTCGAGTTTGATTCTTGATCGCGCTTCCTACGGGGAAGGTCAATCCCATCAAAATGGTGATGATGGCGATGACGACAAGGAGTTCGACGAGGGTGAATCCGGCGCGGTTGGGGGAGAGGCGACGCATGAACGTTTCTTAGAGCATTTCGCATTCTTTGCACGGGCAAAGTGCGTGGTTGTTGCGGGGGTGGAAGCGAAGCTTGTCGCTGCGTTTTCTCAGGACAGATTAGGTCTGTTAGTTTTTTAACGCGTTATGAAAACGAGACTCGTTGCGGTGGTTTTGGGCTTTGCGGTTCTGTGTGCCATATCGGGCACTTACGTGGTTGAACCTGGGTTTCGCGGGGTGCTCGTGATTTTGGGCCGAGTTCAATCTGGATTCCGTCCGGAGGGCTTTGGGATGAAGCCGCCGTTCATTTCGACGTTAGTGCCGGTGTCGGTGCGGCAGCAGACCGCGGAGGAGAAGGCGGACTGTTACTCTTCGGATCTCCAGCAGGTGCATGTTCGCTTGCGGGTTTTGTACCGGATTCCCGAGTCGGGGGTCGTTCCTTTGTTTCGTGGTTTCCACGGACAACCCTTCGAGAGTCTGGTGGCACCGAGGGTGCATGAGGCGTTGAAGGTGGTGACGGCGATGCAGAGTGCGGAGCAGATTGTGAAAACGCGTGAGCAGATCAAGACGAAGGCTCTGGATTTGGCGCGGTCCAAGGTGGGGACGTTGGTGATATTGGAGGATTTGGTGATTGAGGACATTTCGTTGTCCAAAGAACTCGGCCACGCGATTGAAGCGAAAATGGTTCAGGAGCAGGAGGCTTCGAAGTCGAAGTTCTTGCAGCAACGAGCTCAGATTGAGGCGGATACGGCGGTCATCCAGGCGAAGGGCGAGGCTGAGTCCATTCGGATACGCGGTGAGGCTTTGCGGAATAATCCTGCGGCGATGGAGTTGCGGGTGGTGGACAAGTGGGATGGGGTGATGCCGTTGGTTGTGGGGTCTGCGGAAAATATTTTGCTCAATCCGCAAGAGGGCGTGCGTTTGCAACGTCCTGCTCCTGGGGTTAAGCCGGTGCAGTCAAAGTAGTTCACTGATTTAAGAGTTTGTGTTTATGAGCGTTTCCTCTCTCTCTGCTGGCAAAGCTTCAGCTGCACTTTTGGCTGGGGTGTTACTGATGTCTGCCTCCTCGAGCTTTTTCGTCGTTCAACCGGGTTATCGAGGCATTCGAGTAACGCTTGGAAGGGCGTCAGAGAAACCTGTTCCTGAGGGTTTTGGAGTGAAATTACCGGTCATTACGTCGGTAATCCCCGTGTCGATTAAGCAACGGACGGCAACCGTTCGCGCCGATTGTTTCTCGTCGGATCTGCAGCAAGTCGGGGTTGATTTACGCGTGATGTACCGGGTTCCGGAAGATTCTGTGGTGGAGGTGTATCGTCAGTTTGCCGGGGATCCGTTTGACGGCTTGATTGCGCCGAGGGTGCAGGAGGCTCTGAAAGAGGTGACGGCATTGCATACCGCCGAGCAGATTGTGAAGCAACGGGGGGAGATCAAGGACAAGGCGTTAGCCGCGGCACGGACGAAGGTGGGCGACACGCTTCACATCGAGGATGTGGTCTTGAAGAATATCGTGCTCTCCAACGAGTTGGAGCGCGCCATCGAGGCGAAGATGGTTGCGGAGCAACAGGCTGAGCAGGCACGGTTCACGCAGGTGCAGACTCAGGTGGAGGCGGAAACGGCGATCATCAGGGCGCGGGGAGAAGCGGAGGCGATCAAGGCGCGAGGGGAGGCTCTTCGGTTGAATCCCGGCTTTGTGACGTTGCAGATGGTTGAACGATGGAATGGCAAGAGTCCTGTTGTGGTTCCGAAGGACTTTGGTGGCGGAGCGACATCTGTCATCTTGCCGGTTGGACCAGCTGGGACGGGTAACGCGCAGTGATTGTTGTTTGATCCGAGTCGCGGTTTGCTCGAGTTGAATGGTGGAACACGTGCGTTGTTTGGTCGGTTAGGTTCCGCGTTTATTGCCGAACCAGAGGATGTGCATCCGTTCGCAGAGGCGGAATCCGGTTTCTTGGCAGACGTTCAGGAGCCAAGCGCGTTTCGACTCGAGGGCGGCTGCGGTGATGCCTTCGGGCATGAGGAACACTCGGCTGGGGATTGGGCTGACGCCTTCGCGTCGGATTGCGTCGAGAAGGCTGTGAATCTCTGCGAGATCACCTTCGGATGAGACGACGAACTTCAGTTGGTGGTCGCAATGACGCATCCATGCGGCGAGGACGCGTGGGTTAAGGCGCGCTGATTCGTGGCGTTCGCGTTGGGCGCTGGGGAGGGAATCTGGGGGGGGCGTGGAGTTGGAGAGTTTGGGGCTGAGGGAGGCGAGGTCGCAGGCGATATTGTCGGGAGCGAGGGTGCCTGCGGTCTCGATGGTGATGTGGTGGCCTGCAGCGCGGAAGGCGTGGGCGAGGGAATGGATATCCTTGGCGAGGAGAGGTTCGCCGCCGGTGAGGACGACGTGGCGGCATGCTGGTCGGGAGGCCGCTTCGGCGAGGATTTCTTCGATGGTGAGTTGTGTTCCTTCGGGTTTCCACGAGGCGTAGGGGGTGTCACACCAGCTGCAACGCAGGTTGCAGCCGGAGGTGCGGACGAAGAAAGAGGGTGTGCCGGTGAGAGCCCCTTCTCCCTGCAGCGAATGGAAGGTTTCAGCGAGGTACATTTGGTCGCGGCGGAAGGGGGGCGTTGCTGAGGTAGTGGGTGGGATCGTGGAGACCGGCAAGCAGGAATGCCTCGCGCCTTTCAACGCAGGTTCCACAGGTTCCGCAGTGGATCTCGCCTCCTTCGTAGCAGGACCAAGTGGTTGTGAAATCGACGCCGAGCTCGGATCCACGTCGTGCGATTGCGGCTTTGTCGAGGTGGATGAAGGGGCGGATGAGTCTGACGTTGGCGTAGGTGCCAGTTTGCATCGCGGCGTTCATCGCTTGCATGAAGTCCTCGCGACAATCTGGGTAGATGGCATGGTCTCCGGCATGGGCTGCGATTACGACCCCTGTTGCGCCCTTGCTTTCCGCAAAGCCGGCCGCAATCGCGAGCATGATGGCGTTTCGGAAGGGAACGACTGTTTGCTTCATCGAGGATTCCTCATAGTGGCCTTTCGGGATGGTCCCTGAGGTCCCGAGCAACTGGGAATCGAAGTGCGCGGCGATGAACCCAAGTGGTAGTTGGATGTTCTGGACGTTTGCCAGTCGGCTGTGGAGGGCAGCCAATGGGAGCTCACGCGGGTTGTGTCGGGATCCGTAATCGAAGCTCAGTGTCGCGATGACATCCATGCAGGAGCGGGCGTGGTGGAAGGCCGTGACGGAATCCATCCCCCCGCTGAGAAGGACGACGACCTTCTCCCTCGCCGAACTGGGTGCTTCGCAGTGTGTCATCGCGGGATCCTCACTTTTTCTTCGTGCGCTTGCTGGTGTGGGAGGCTTCGACGGAAACGCTGATGCCGCCTCGGGAAGCGAACTCGCCGTGGACGGTCATGGTGCGTGGAGCGCAGGCAGCAACGAGGTCGTCGAGAATGCGGTTTGCGACCTCTTCGTTGAAAGAGCGGTGGTTCCTGAACGAGGCGAGGTAGAACTTCAGCGACTTGGTCTCGATGCAGAGCTCGTTCGCAACATATTGAATCTCGATGGTTGCGAAGTCCGGTTGTCCAGTGATGGGGCAAAGGGAAGTGAAGTCATCCACAGCAAACTGGATCAGGTAATCCCGATGTGGATAGCGGTTCGGGAACGTTTCGAGGGTGGCTGAGGAGGGGGCCTCGGGAAGCGTGGCTTCGGATCGTCCTAGAAGGGTAAGATTTTCTTTTTTATTAGGTTTTTTTGACATGAGAAAATGCATTTAATCAAGAAATCTATTTCGTTTCGGGAAGTGCGCCGAGGAGGCCCATGAAAGCGACCTCGATGGCGAGGTTGGGCTGGATTCCTGGGTTTGCGAGGCGGGAGCGCAACGGTTCGAGGTGACGCGAGCGGCGGAGGAGTTCGGCGGTGGATTGGCCCTTTGCGAAGCTGGCTCCGGCGTTTTCGATCCGCGCTAGGGGGTCGGTGGAGGTTGAGTTTTGGGGGAGGACGCCGTTTGCGGCGCGAAGTGCGGCGCTCAGGAGCAGTTCGATGACGAGGATGAGATCGCCTTGAACGGCCTTGAGGAAGACCTCTGACTTTCCGATTAGCGATTCCTCTCGTTTGTCGAGCCAAGCGGCGGTGACTCCGGCATCGCGAAGCGCGGCTTTCTCTTTTTTGAGGGTTCCTTCGACCTCGGCACGGGCGGCGACTCGCAGTTCTTCCAGGATGGCCTGCATTCTGGATGCGAGCGTGTAGGCCCCTTGAACCCCCGGTTTTTGGACCGAGGCGACCGCTTCAACCGTGTCCAGAAACACGATCTGGGGTTCCGTGAGCGTTGCTTGAGGGGGAGGCGTCAGCGGAATTTCGCTGCAACGGGAGATGATGGTTTCAAGGAGTTGGTCGGGGTACTCGGTGAGAAGGAGGATGTGCGTGTCTTTGGGCGGTTCCTCCAACGTCTTGAGAAAGGCATTGGCTGCGGAGCCGTTCATGCGTTCTGCATCGCGAATGATGGCGACCTTTTTGCTGCCACTGGAGGCGGTGAGACGGACCCGATCCTCGAGGTCGATGATCTGATTGATTAGAATACTGCGGGACTTCGACTCAGGGCTGACCTCGATGAGGTTGGGATTTTGGTTCTCGCCCTTCCCAGTCAGCCGCTCGATGAACCGTGAGGCGAGACGCGACTTTCCTGACCCAGCAGCGCCCGTGATCAGGTAGGCATGGGCGACGCGGTCGCGGCGGATGAACTCATCGACAAGTCCGAGTGCGGTGTCCAGAGAAACGGGCATGTGCCTTTGTAGCCGAGCGTCACGGACTGAGCCAAGTCGGGGAAATCGTTAAGATGTGTTCGCGGGAGCTTCCGGTTGCAGGGCATGTTTTCTGCGCGGTGGCAGAGGATGGTTCCATTCGCTTCAACGAGGCGTGCAGCGTGGTGGATGGCTTTGGCTCTCGATTTGGCTGCAGGGGGGCGCTTTGGATTTTCTGCTGAAGATTCGGAGCGCCGGGAGAAGTTGCGTTTTTTTGAGTCGAGAATCCGACCGGTCTTGGTGGAGCGCTGTGAAGGCTGTCATTCGGTAGAAGCCGAACGGAAGGGGAAGCTCAAGGCCGGTCTGTACGTCGATTCGCGCAAGGGGTTGATGGAAGGAGGGGATAGCGGGCGCGCCGTCGTTCCGGGCAGCCCGGAGGAGAGTCTTTTGCTTCGGGCGATGCGGCACGAGAGCAAGGAGATCGCGATGCCCCCGAAGGAGCCGATGTTGCCGAAGTCGGTGTTGGATGACTTTGCGCGCTGGATTGCGGAGGGAGCTGAGGATCCGCGTGAGAGTGCTGCTGCCAAGGTGGTCAAGCGCCGCGGGCTTTCATTGGAAGAGGGGCGCGCATTTTGGTCGATGCGGGCTCCGCTGCGTCCTGCCTTGCCGGAGGTGAAGGATGCGGGATGGGTACGTGGGGCGGTGGATCGATTCCTCCTCGAGGGTTTGGAGCGGGAGGGGATGCGTCCTGCTCCTGACGCTCCTGCGGAGGTTCTTTTGCGTCGTCTTTATCTTGATCTGACGGGTTTGCCTCCGTCGGCGGAGGAGGTTGCTGGGTTTAGGAAAGAGGATGCGCCGGCGGTGGTGGATCGGTTGTTGGCGAGTCCGCATTTCGGGGAGCGATGGGGTCGGCATTGGCTTGATGTGGCGCGGTATGCGGACAGCAATGGGAAGGATCGCAACGTGATTTTCCATCATGCGTGGCGGTACCGAGACTACGTGTTTGATTCGTTTGCGGCGGACAAGCCGTTCGATGTGTTTCTGCGCGAGCAGGTGGCTGGGGATTTGATGGCGAACGAGGAGGGGGGGCGGCGGGACGAGTTGTTGGTGGCTTCGGGATTCTTGGCATTGGGCTCGAAGGCTTACGAGGAGACGAAGCCGGAGGTTTTCCGGATGGACGTGATTGACGAGCAGATTGAGGTTTTGGGGCGGGGCGTCTTGGGCCTTTCGGTGGCGTGCGCTCGTTGCCATGACCACAAGTTTGAGGCGATTCCGACGGCGGATTACTACGCGTTGGCGGGTATTCTTCGGAGTTCCCAACCGCTGTACGGATATGGTCCGCGCGGCATCAAAGCGACTGCGTTCCATCACACTGAGTTTCATGCGTTGGGGGAGGAGGGGCGCGCGTTGGGGGAACCGGGGTTGGGGTATTTGAAGCGCTTGGATGAGTTAATGTTGCGGATGCACACGGCGCGGTCGGATCGGTACCGAATCCAACGGCGCGTACCGGATGCGAAGGGGGCGGTTGAGAAAGCGGTCGGAGAGGATCGGGTGGAAGCGGAGTGCGTTGTGGCGGCGCTGGAAGCGGAGATCGCGGACTGGCATGTGCGGGTTGCAGCATTGGAGGCGGAGGTGACGTCGATGCAGGATTCGGCGCCCCCGATGCCTGGGTGGGCGATGGGGATGCGGGACCGTCCTGAGGTCGAGGACTGCCGGATTCACGTGCGAGGGGAGACGACCTTGCTGGGCGAGCGTGTTCCTCGGGGCTTTTTGCGGGTGGTGGATATTCCTGGGGCGGTTTTGCCGCGGGCAGAGGGGAGTGGGCGTAGGGAGCTTGCCGCCTGGTTGACCGATCGTTCCAACCCATTGACGGCGAGGGTTTACGTGAACCGGGTTTGGCGACACCTGTTTGGACGGGGGTTGGTGACGACGGTGGATGATTTTGGGGTTACGGGAGCGGCTCCGACGCATCCGGGGCTACTGGATCACTTGGCGGTGGAGTTCATGGATGGCGGTTGGTCGACGAAGCGGTTGATTCGTTCGTTGGTATTGTCGCGCGCGTACGGGTTGGATTCGCGTGGGGCAGAGGGGATGCGTGAGAAGGATCCGGACAATCGGTGGTTTGGTCGGATGCGGCCACGGATGATGGATGCGGAGGTTTTGCATGACAGCCTCTTGAGTGCGGCGGGTGAGTTGGACAGGAATCGTCCGACGGAGTCGTTTTTCGCGCGGTTTCACCCCTATCGGGATGCGGAGTTAGCTTCTTTCAAGCCCTTTGTGACGCGATCGGAACTGGTGACAACGCATCGGGCGGCATATTTGCCGGTGATCCGGGGTGTGGTGCCGGAGGCGCTTGATCTGTTCGACTTCGCGGTGCCGGATCGTCCGGTTGCGGAGCGGACGGAGAGTGTGGTTCCGACGCAGGCGCTGTATTTGATGAATCACCCTCGGGTTGGGAAGTTGGCGGAGATGGCAGCGAAGCGGTCTGCGGAGGAACGGCGTGCTGGAGGGGCGAG
>JACCED010054912.1_pt1 | contig 12670 bp, 9 predicted proteins | sample 7455021 | NCBI WGS metagenome assembly JACCED01 (sample SAMN15323456, study PRJNA562643) | freshwater metagenome | isolation source: river surface water | place: USA:Blue River Watershed | collected 2017-08-19
CCATTAGTTGCTTTTCAACGCTCCCGTTGACCGCGGCGCCCTGACCCGCAGTGCACCTCGATTCCACTTAAAGTCCCAACCCCAAGCCCGCCCACCCAAGTCCGCCCTCCAGTTCTGTTTTGCACCCTGATGCACACCCTGACTACGCAGCAAGATGCGATGAGGGGGGGTGGAAAAATCCGCAAAAATCGAAAATCACCGAAACATCAGCGCCGCCGCCCTTACGGCCAATCACTTCCACTCCCAGACCGCTTACGCTCACCAATTTACCCGCCCAACCTCAAGGGCGACGTCTGCTGATTTTTACCGAAACATGCGCCGTGTCGGGCAGAATGTACTTGTACAACTCCACCTCCACCTCGCGAACCGCGAATTCCTCCAGACAACAGGCTGCGATCTCTTGGGCAAGCGTTTCAATCAGCTTGCGCGGCCTTTCATTGGCAAGGGACTGCACGCGGCGCGTCAGCGAAAAATAGTCCACTGTGTTCGCCAAATCATCCGCGAGATTCCGAAAATCGCGGACCGGCACCAGCCGCAGGTCCACCGTCAGACGCTGCGCGCGTTTCCTCTCTTCATCGGGCACACCAATGTGCGCGGAAAGCTCCAGCTTGCAGATGTGGATTGCGTCGGAAAATTCGCTCATGTCAATGTCGGGTATGCTGCCTGGATGCTGCGGCATTCGCGCGGATTACGCCAGCGCCGAGCAATGCGCCACGGCGGCGGAGGCGAGCCCGTCTAGATTGTATCCCCCCTCCAGCACGCTGACAATCCGACCGGCCGCAAACTTTTCTGCGAGCTTGCGCAGCAGCAAAGTCAGATCACGAAAATCTTCGTCCTTGAGCCTGAATTTTCCGAGCGGATCATTTTCGCGGGAATCAAAGCCGGCGCTGATAAAGATCAGTTCGGGCTGAAATTTCTCCATCGCTGGCAGGAGCTGCTTTTCAAAACACGCGAACACTTCCGTCCGACCACTGCCGGCTGCGAGGGGACAGTTCAGCGTGGTTCCCTGGCCCTCGCCTGCGCCTGTTTCCGAAGCCATGCCTGTTCCCGGATACCACGGGGACTGGTGTGTGCTGAAAAAGAAGACGCCGCCGTCCTCGTAAAAAATATCCTGCGTGCCGTTGCCGTGATGCACATCCCAGTCCACGATGAGCGAGCGGCGTATCCCAAGACGTTCCTTGGCATAGCGCGCTGCAATCGCGACATTGTTAAGCACGCAAAACCCCATGCCCCTGCCTGCGCTCGCATGATGGCCCGGCGGGCGCACAAGACAGAATGCCGTGTCCCCAGCGCCGCCTACAACCGCCTGCGTCGCCCCAACCGCGCAGCCAGCCGCCGCAAGCGCAGCGTCCCACGAACTCAACCCAACGTTCGTGTCGCCAGTGCTCAGATGATCATACCCTCCTTTGATTTCGCGCTCGGCAAGTTCGAGGTATGCGGGCGTATGCGTCAGCATTAGTTCGGAGCGCGAAAGTGTGGTCGGCCCGATCACCGTTGCATTCGCAAAAATTCCAGCGCGCTCGAGCGCGTTGCGCACAGCCGAGTACCGGGCGCGCTGCTCTGGATGTCCCTTGCCGGGATCGTGGGTTTCGCAGGCCGCGTCTGTTGCGAGAATCATGGCTTGAGTTGGCTGGATCCCTCACGCGGGCGCTTGCCGCACGCGCTGAACGACCATCTGGAAACTGCTGCGTGACGGCGTCGAAATGGGGTCGGTTTGCATCTCGCGGACGGCGCGGCGATCGTGAAAACTTCAATCGAACAAAAGCAGCTCATGCGTCGAGTCTGCCGGATGACCCTGCACCGGGACAGCGCGTTTTTTGACGTCAGCAAGCTCCAGTCACCACAGGCCTCAATGATGCCGCGCTCCTGCGCTGTCCTCCCTTCGGCCACGCTCAAGGTTGATCACTTTCGCCGGCTTTGTGTTGTTCGGTGCGAAGGTCGAGCTGGATGGCGCCGCCTTTCTCGGAAACCGTGGCTTTCAAAATCGCTTTGTAGTTCCCGATTTCAATCTGTCCTTCCTGACCGTTGGACAACATCACTCTGGGATAAGATAAAACATCGATTCCACCACTGAGGGTTTTGACTGTTGAATCGAATTTGCCCGCCTGCGCCGGACTCCAAACCTCGCCATGCTGGAGGGTGTTGTCGGCGTTGGTTTCAAGGGAATTCAGTCCCAACGAAGCAACTTGCTCTTTTTGAACACGCATGACTTTACCCTCGAGCATGATGACTTGCCTGCCGTCCTGAGTCATCAGGATCGGCTTGAACATGGTGTATTCAAACCCGCCTCCGGGCACCTGATACCCCCCCGTAATCACCGTGTGCCCGGATTCGACTGTGGTACGCAACGCGGAGCTGAACATTTCCTGCTCAAGCGGCTTGAGGGCTTGCTCCAGCTTGCCCTGCGCATCCACAAGTGCACGGCGCGCGCTTACTGCAGCGCGCTCGGCTTGCTCCGCCTGCGCTCTTAGATCCGTGACTTGGCGCGATAAAAATTCCACCTGCGCCCTTAAGCCGGCTTCGGATTGCGCTGCTGCCGTGTCCCTGCGTTCCCCTAAGGCAGTCTTTTCGCCTTTGTCGGTTGTCGCGTGCTGGGATTTACGGCGTATGACCGCAGAGGCAGCGTCCCGCGTCACCTCATCAAAATGCCATGCCAACCCCATGGCAATCATCCCCACAATCAACAGCCACAGCCCCGTGCGTCTGAGCGATTGTTTTGCCATCATCAGATTGCGTTCAGGATTATTTTTCGAATTCCGTGTGTCTGTAATGCGCGATGCAACGCGGCGTACTTTACCCTACGCCTCGTCCTTGTCGTGGCACATCTGGTCGATCGCAATCGCACTCGCCAGCACTAGGAGCGGATCCTCCCCGTCGGCAACGTCGACTGCGTAGGTGTCCCGCACCGTGAACCAACGTTTCGAGACAATCGCCACCTCCTCGCCGCCGCGCGTGAAGGTATACTCGTGGTCAAAAATGTTTCCCTGCGCCTCAAGGTCATCTGGGCCGGGCACGTCAACGGTGAACGAGCACCGGAAAAGCGTCAGCAAATCCTTACTCACCGTCGCCACGTGCCTTCCGTGAATGTGGATCTCGTACGCTTTCCGCAGCGAAATGAGCTTCTCGCGCAGAAAGCCGATCTCGCGCCCGGAAGCATCCTCGATCCCGAGCTTTTCGCGGAGGATGGTGAACGCCCGTCCGTCTATTTTGTAGATTCTGTGGCCCGCTTCGTTCTCGATCCAAAAATCGTCCCCGAAGCTCAGTAATTTTTCACGGATCAAATAGCGCATCGCTCCAGCACAGTATGCGATCTGCCGCCGTCGAGCCAGTCGCAAAACACGCCAATCATCTCGTGGAAAATAAATTGCGGCGTAAAGTGAGGCTCCGCGTCTACTTTAAAAGCTATGGACTGACTACTCCGGCAAATGAGGACAGCTACACCGCACCCTGCAACACGTTGCGAGAGTGCAAGAGAAATTGCCTGTCCCCAAGCCCACATTTTTTTCTGCCCCGTGGGCTAGAAAGGGGAGCCACGTGAGCACTCGGTATTTTGGCAGTCGGTCCGGGTTTCTATGGACGCTGTTTAATTCGGAGCACCCGGTGATTGCGCGAGTCGGCAATGTAAATGTCGCCCGTCCTCGGATGCGTAACCACGCCGTGTGGTTCGCCGAGCTGAGCTTGCAAGGCTGGACCGGGCACGCCAGCGTAGCCCTTCTCGCCGACTCCGGCGAGGGTTACGAGCTTGCGCTCTGCTACAATGAACTTGCGGATGAGATGATTGCCTGCGTCAGCGATGAGAATGTTGTCATCACGATCTGCCCACAGGTGTTTCACGCCTTTTAACAGCGGCGCGGCAACGGGATCATCCAGCAGGGTGACCTTGCCATCGGTGGCCAGCATGCGCACCCCGCTGCCCAGCGCGGTGAACAGGTTGCCCTTCGAATCTACCGCCATGGCTCTGCTGCCGCCGAACCCGGGCACCGTGTTGATGATGCCCGTTTGCATGTCCACCACGCGGATGACTTTACTGAAACCGCCAAGGTACAACTTGGTGAAGTCATGGTTGAAGCACAGGCACGCAAGACCGTCTAGCCCTGCGCTGGACGCGGGGCCGCCATCGCCGCTGAGTTCCTTATTTCCGTTGCCTGCAAAGGTCGTCACGATTCCGGTTTTGGCATCCACACGGCGCACGGCGTAGTGGTAGGTGTCCGCGATAAAGAGATTCCCCTCCGCATCCGCGACAAGATTGTGCGGCGCGATGAAACTCGCGTCCTTGGCGGGGCCGTTGTCACCTGCTGGTGCGTCTTTGACTTTGGCCCCCGTAACCACGCTGAGCACGCCCGTTTTTGCATCCACGCGCAGCAAGCGATGCGTCTCCTCGCAGATGAACATGTTGTCCTGAGAATCAAAGGCAATGCCAAAGGGCTGCGTTACCTTGCATTGAGTCGACGGCGCGTTCTCTACTATCGAGCCGCCACCTGCGACTACTTCGACCTGCGTAGCCGCCTGATCCGCGGCAGAGGTGATGGTCACTTTTCGAAACGCACCGAGATCATCAAACGAGCCCAGGCCAACTCGCCCTTTGCCAAACGTCGTGTCGGAGGCTTCGAGAACGAGTTCATTCTCAAACCATACCTGAATGCTTCCAGAGGAGGCGTCGCGCACTAGTTTGATGAGATGCCAGTAGGCAGGCTTCCATGGTAAAACTTTCGCGCGATGTGTCGTGATGGCTTTGCGGTCCGCCTGATTCACCACATGCAGTTGCAGATGCACGCCATCCGCCGTTTCGCCGAGGTGCGCGTAGTAGAATTCAGATTCTCCGCGTCCCCCGAAGGCGATGCAGAGGTCGTTGTTGCCCTTGTTGAATACATCGAGCCGCGCTTCGCAGGTCAGCGTGAACGACTCAAACTCCGCCCCGCCAAACCAGGCCAGATTGAGGGGGCGACGCACCTTCGGTTTGTATTGCGAAGGCCTTTTGAGCACAAGCGTCGTCGCGTCACCCTCGCCCTGCCATTCCCAAGCCGCTGGATCCTCGAGCTGCCACTGGTCGCGCTGTTGGAGCGGATGCTCCGCCAGCAACGAACTAGCGGCGATGAAGCAAAGAAACTGAAGGAGCAAGCGGATGGCCGAGGGTTCACGCATAAAAATTGAGCGATGGCATGAGGTTGTCGAACGGCGTTAGAAATCCAACGGCGGCGCAGGAGACGGCGCGATACTAAGGAGCATGACAACCATCGATCCATTCCAATCAAGCGGCCTCCACGAATTGATCCACCTCGGCATGGATGCCCACGACAAATAGTTTCAAGCGATAGCGCTCTTGCTCATGAGAGAAATGCGTGTGGCGGTGGTGGCGAGGCACGTGAAGGACGCAGCCGGCTATGGCAGATGCTCAAACCCCGCGTAGAGGCGGCCTACCCGCTGGCGGACTGGAGCAACGTGATCCGTTTGGAATGCGACGAAGTGCGTGGGCGCAAGTGGCACAATTACGTCAGAGTCTTTTGTGATCTCCGAGCTGATTCAAAAGGATGAAACCAAGTAAACTCGACCCACCCACAAAATTTCGCACACTGGCTGACTTTCAAACCTAACCTCCTGTGAGCGACCCGTACCAACCCGGCGCGCCCCGAGAACCTGCCCGACTATGGCCTCGCTCTTGGTCGGCATTCGTCCCTCAGGTCTTTGGGATCAATTTACAGAAAAGTTGTTACACGGGCATCAAAGAAACTCCCAGCATCAGAAGTTGGTCTCATATGCCGCGTTCATTTTTGTGGAACGCAGCATCGCGCGACCAGTCAGAGCGGACGAACTATCGTCTCCAGAGTTCCCTCACAGCACGTTGGCGGCCCTTAGCTTTCGGTTTGCGAACTGTATGTTTGACATTTTGAAAAACAAAAGCGACTCTTGGCAGTATGAAGACCGTTTCCGTGCGCGAGATGAAGGCCAACTGGTCCTTGATTGAAGAACAGGTGCGATCGGGAGAAACATTTGAGGTTGTGAATCGCGGAAAGCCGACCGTTCACATCGTGCCTGCAGCGCCCCGTAGGATCCTCAAATGGGACGACCATCTTTCGACTGCCATCGTTTCGGGTGGAACTTCGGCGGAAGCAACAGTCGCTGCTGACCGCGGGGGCCGGTTCTGATGCTGTATTTGGATACAAGCGCCCTCTTGAAGCTCTATCTTCGCGAGGCTGGCTCTGAGGAAGTGCAGGCTCGGGTCACTGCTCAGGATCTCCCGCTGCCGGTGTGGGAAATTCAGGAAATGGAGTTCATCAATGCGTTGCATCTAAAGGTATTTTGGAAGGAGATCACGCACGAGGCCGCCCGCGCTCAGATTGATCTCTTTGAGCTGCGGAAAAAAAGAGGGCTTTACGCCTTTCCAAAAATCCACAGGAGCGACCTCATGGATACATTCAGGCGTCTTAGCGAGAAAACGCCGGCTCTGGGTTGTCGGACCGTCGATATTTTGCATGTAGCCTGCGCGTTGGAAGTTGGAGCGACCGAGTTTATGACTTTTGATCAACGCCAATCTAGCTTGGCTGCGATTGCCGGTCTGCGCGTCTGTTGACACATTTCTCCCTCGGGTGTTCGCCCTACCACGCCACCGCGCGCGTGAGCTGCGCACTTTGGGTCTTCACTGCCAGGGGGCCGCGCGCGCGCGAGGGCGTCGCTGGGGTCGTTGGGGTCGTTGAAAAGCCTTGCCCCGCACCCGCCGGAGACAAGCGCCTGCCCCCACTAATGGGCATTCTTGTCGCCAAGTTTTCGACCCGCAAAATAGACTTTATTAGACGTTGTTTTGACTGCTGGGCATTCATCGTCTGAGCGGAGTTTCCCGCGGCACAAGAGCAGCATCGTACGTTTGTAAACGTGGGGACTACATTCTGGGACAGACATTTTCTAAATTGCGCCGCAACCAGATTCAGCTCGATGCTGCTGTCGGGGTGGATTGAGTAGAGTTGAAGGCTTGAATCGCCTCTGCAAGCACCACATGCTTGCGAGGTCTAACAACCGTTCGTCAGTTTTGACACCGATTTCGCCATGCTCAAGCCAACCCCAATCCGGCGAATTGATGGTCATAGTCCGCGCATTTGGATGATGGATGCCTACCTGGATTTGATTGTTTGGCATCTGCCGGATGGCGGGTTGTACGGGTTTCAAACTTGTTACGCCAAAGAGATCAAGGAGCGCACCCGCACATGAGCACAACACAACTCACACTCGAACCGAAATCGAAAACCTTTGGCATGATCGGCGTGATCGTCGGATTCCTTGGTCTGCTATCAGTGCTTGTCGGCCCAGCCATCCATGACGCGATCATTCCGCCGCCATCCGCCGAGAAGCAGCTCACCGAAACCATCGTCAGCCTCAAGCAGCATATCACCGCAAAGCTCAAAAAGACGGCACCACCTCCGGAAGCTCCACGTGGGCGGTTCTCTTCACAGGAGCTACCTCATACTCTATCACTTGCATTTGCTGGACTCGCGATCATTGGCGGGGCGGTGTCTTACCTCCGTCGCGAGGACCATCGGTATGCCTATGTCGCTTGCGGCGTCGGGACCGCTACATTGGTCTGGCATACGCTTATTCTGGCACTCGCAGTCGCTGTTTTGTGCGTGATTCTCTATTACGTCCTGCCGGACGCTTTATCCTGATGCAACGAACGCCGGCTAACCAGATGGTGCAGTGAACCGCTCCGTGAATCCCGTATCCGAATCGCGCTCTTCGGGATCGTACAGCTTCAAAGCTGTTTATTCCCTGTCTTAAAAAGACCCAAACCGGATCAACTAATTGTCCCCGGGCCTAAGGCGTCGACGCGCGCGTACCCGTGCCCAACTTCGGGCGACCGCGATTCTGGTGCTGATCGAGTCTTCACAGCATTCCAGCCACTCATTTGAGTGGTAATAATGACAGCGAAAGGCGACGCGCCCTCATCACCTGGTTGATTCAATTTTCCCCGTGTGTTGAAACTCCTGCCAGTCGGCAGCGTAAGCCGCGTTTAAGAGCCAGGACGCGGTGGACCGGTCCCCGTCAAAATCAGCGTATGGCGCGATAGAAAGTTTTTGGTAACCACCAGGCTGCGCCGCCCAGTTCTGCCCAAGGTAGCCGCTTTCGAGGGTGAGCGCTCGCAGCTTCACGGGGCCGCGTGTCGCGTCGGCTTCGGCGGGAACGCGCGCGCTAAAACTGTGGCGCAGGAAGCTTAGTACAAGCGGCCAGGTTTGTTCACCAGGTCCGTGCCCGGTCTTCGGCTCGACGGCTCTGTTCCACAGGGCCCGATGGTTTTTTCGCAGCGTACCAACCACCGCGAGGTTTTCCTCTTTCGAGGGGCGCGCAAGGAAAGGATCGTCTTCGCCGAAGATCACCAGACCCGGCACTTGCGCAGCTCCGGGTTGGTACACTTGAAACGTGATTCCCGGCCGCATCGAAACCCAGCCCCACACTCGATCCGGCACATACGAGGGGAACACGGCGGAGAATCCCGTGCCGTTTGAATGTCCGTAAAGAAAAAGTGGCGCGTGCTCCAATTCAGGATGCCCGCTTTTTAAACCAAAGGTCTTAAGATAATCGAACAGAAGGCTCCTGGGCCAGAAGCCGCGCTGCATCGGATTGCCGGTGAACTTGAACAACGCGAGCTGCAGCTCCTTTGCAAGCGCCCGCAGGTCCCCGCGCAGAAAGAGGCTTTCGCCGCTGCCATGGCCGGACATGACGACAATCCCTCGCGCGGTCTTAAGACCCTCCGGCAGCCAGAGATCAAAACGCACCTCCTCCCGCCGGCCTTCACCCTTTTGTTTGACGGCTTCACGCCACTGCTCGTCGCTCACTTTCCAATCCCAGTTGCGCAGCAAGATCTGTTGCGGATCGGGCGTTCCCCACTTCGCCTCGTCGAGCACGCCGTTCCAGCTCGTGGTGTCTTTGGTGATCGCATTCGCATTGACCCAGCCGAGGCTGTGGCTCTCGGGGAGTTGCACAAAGTCCCTCCATTCCGTGCCGCCCTGCGCTTGACGGGGTTGGCTCCACTGGGAGTTGAGCCAAGGGAGTACTTTTTCCGCCCAGCGCGCACCGTGTTCGCGCAAGCCGGGGCCGCTAAAGTGGACGCCGCGGCCCTCGCGCTCGCGAAGCGCGCCTTTGAGCGCATCTGAATCGGGCCCTTCAAGCGCGATCCCATCGCGCCATAGCGCGGCTTGTGCGGCGCGGATGTCCTCGCTGCCCTCGTCACCCGGCACATGGTAGCTGGCCTGCGCCACAAACCACGGCACCGTCCAACCGATCGCGCGACGCGAGTCGGCGATGATTTTTTTCAAATACTCGCCGTAGAGTGCGCCGGGCAGCGTGCACGCGGGGTCTTTCTGATTCGCATCACTCTCGCCCTGATGCCAGAGCACCGCGCGAAAGCCGTTTGGTCCTGCCGAATGCATCCGGGCGACGAATGCATCGTAAGCCCCACCATTGCTGGCCCAAGATCCGTTTTGGAGCTGTTCAACCCGGCTTCGGATCGTTGGTGGATTCGGAAACGTTGCGCCCTTGGGCAACCACTCGCGCACACTCGTGGCACCGATGCCGCACGCGATGACCCCCACGGGCACGTTTTCCTTTTCCGCGACGGCATCCGCGAACGCTGGAATGAAACTTCCCCCGCCGCCACTTGCCCCAGGTTGTGGGTCATCTGCGATACGCCACGCTTTTCCATCGAATGCAGCGACATTTCGTGTTCGCGTTGTCTGTTTCTCTTCGCCGTGATTGGCAGAGTTCGACTGGCCTGCGATGACAAACACCTCGCCGATTCCCACGTGAGGCACTGTGGCCAGTGCAAGTTGTTTGCCTCCGTGTACCACCTGAACCTCCAGTTTCCACCAACCACCCGCCGGCGCGTCAAACGTAGCGATGATCTTCCGGCCCTTCACCGAATTCACCTGCACCCACGAGGTTTGCCGTGCGTCATTCACGACGCGGACCTGCACTGCAGCCTCCGCGGGCACTTCCTCGGATAATTCACCTGCGATGCGCAGCAGGCCTTTTCCTGGACTGCTCCGCTGCACAACTTGATAGTCAAGCGGGGTACTCAGCGTGAGATCCACCCCGTGCAGCGAGGTGGTGGCGGCTATCAGTATGGCAAGGATGCGGTTCATGGGGTTCGGAGGGGGGAGAAAAACAAGGGCGGCAAACTCGTAGGGGGAGTAAAATTCGCTTACATGAATTTGCCTTCTGTATGATTCAACAGGAATTCCCACCCACGTAAAGGCCGGCCCCATGGCTTCGAGCGTATTACCCTGCGAATCAGTCGTCCCCACCGCTCGGCCTGAGCGCAGCAGGGTTGGCGGCGCATTGTTTCTGCGCGCTCGGAAATCTTAGCCTAAAAAAGATCCGTTTTGGCATTTTCAGCGTGGGCGGTTGCGCCCTGCCGCGTATCATCACTAGCCCTGCTTCCGCGTCGGAAGGTATCCCAAAAGTGCGCACCCTACACTTATGAAAACAATCCAGTGCATCGCAGTGGTACTCACAGCTGTTTTTGGAGCGGCCACGAAGGCTTCCGCACAGCCACCCAGCCGCGTTGAATTCAACCGCGACGTGCGCCCTGTTCTCGCTGAGTACTGCTTTCACTGCCACGGTCCGGATCCGGGCACGCGCAAGGCCAACCTGCGGCTGGACACCGAGGCGGGATTTTTCGCAAAAGCCGAGAGCGGCGACTCGCCCATCGTGAAGGGAGACTCCGCCGCCAGCCCCCTCTACAAGCGGCTCGTGAGCGTGGACAAAGACGAGTTGATGCCGCCTCCCAAGTCGCACAAGGAGCTCAAGCCCGCGCAGATTGCGCTTCTGAAATCGTGGATCGAACAGGGCGCGCCATGGCAGGCGCATTGGTCGTTGATTGCGCCGACCCGCCCTGCGGTGCCCGGTGTGAAAAACGCCGACTGGGCGAAAAACAACGTGGATCGCTTTGTGCTCGCGCGCCTCGAGAACGCCGGGCTCAAGCCCGCGCAGCAGGCGGATTCGCGCACGCTGATCCGGAGGCTTTCGCTCGACCTCACCGGGCTGCCGCCCACGCCCGCATTCGTTGCAAAACACCTCCCGAAAAACGGCGGACCACTCACCGACGCGAACGTGGACGCAATCATCGGCGAACTCATGGCACTGCCTGCGTATGGCGAGCATCGCGCGCGCTACTGGCTCGACGCAGCCCGTTACGCCGACACCCACGGCCTGCACTTCGACAAACCCAGGGAAATGTGGCCCTACCGCGATTGGGTGGTGAGATCATTCAACGCCAACCAGCCCTTCGACGCGTTCACCGTCGAACAGATCGCTGGCGATCTGCTGCCCAACCCGACCGAAGACCAACTCATCGCCACTGGTCTGCAGCGCTGCAACATCACCACCAACGAGGGCGGCACCATCGACGAGGAAAACCTCGCCAACTACGCCGCCGACCGCGTGCAAACTCTCGGCTGGGTTTACATGGGGCTCACCACCAACTGTGCCCAGTGCCACGACCACAAATTTGATCCCATCACCCAGCGCGACTATTATTCGCTCGCCGCGTTTTTTAGAAACACCACGCAGAAGGCCAAGGATGGCAACGTGAAGGACGGCCTTGGCCCCGTGCTCACACTGCCCGGGCCAGGGGACAAGCACCGCTGGACGGCGCTGCCGGGCGAAATCAACGAGGCGCAGGCGCAGCTCAAAAACTTCCGCACAACGGCGCGGGCGGGGTTTGAAACATGGGCTTCAAGCGTTAAGCCCGAGGATCTTAGCCACGACGTCCCGAGCGCGGGACTCGTCGGTCACTTTCCGCTCAACGAAGGCGCTGGTGTGCCCGCAGGCGCGACGGCCACTGGCGAGATTGTGTGGAAGACCGATGGCAAACTCGGCGCGGCACCCGAGCTTTCGAAAGGTGCGACACTGGAGGTTGGCGATGTGGGAAATTTCAGCACGATGCAGCCCTTCAGCGTGGGTGCGTGGATTCGCACGCCGAAACTTGATTCCGCCGGTGCGATCGTTGCGCGCATGGACGACGCACGCTCCTCGCAGGGCTGGAGTCTCTTCCACACGAGCCGCAATTTTGGCGTGTACATCATCAGCAAGTGGCCTGCTGACGCGATCCGTGTCACGACCGCAGCAGTCACCGTGCGGCAGGGGGTGTGGCAGCACGTGTTGTTCACCTACGACGGCAAGGGCAAGGCGTCCGGAATCAAGCTGTACATCGACGGCGTGCCCTCGGAGCTGAAACCCGAGATCGACAAGCTCACAACGGCCTCGCAGGCCTCCACGCCCACGCGCATCGGACAGCGCAGCAACAGCGAGTTTTTGTTGAACGCAGCGGTGCAGGATGTCCGGCTGTACGAGCGGCAGCTTGGTGCCGAGGAGGCGAACGCCATCGTGAAAGTGCCGCCGCTCCAGAAGATGTTCGCCGCCAATCCAGCCGGTCAAAAAGAGAAGAACGCTCTTTTTGAACATTACCTCGCCCACCGGCACGATGGTTTCAAAACTACCAACGCCCGCCTCGCAGCGCTCACTGCCGAACAGTCGGCGATCAAGGCGCGCAGCCCCATCACGCACATCCAGGAGGAGCGCCCGAACATGCAGCCCATGGCCAACATCCTCATGCGCGGCGCCTACGACAAACCCGGCGAGGAAGTCGCCGCCGCCGTGCCTGCGGCGATGGGCGCGCTGCCCGCGG
>JACCED011933194.1_pt1 | contig 12670 bp, 8 predicted proteins | sample 7455021 | NCBI WGS metagenome assembly JACCED01 (sample SAMN15323456, study PRJNA562643) | freshwater metagenome | isolation source: river surface water | place: USA:Blue River Watershed | collected 2017-08-19
CGATCCAGTATTCGACGACTATTCTTGTCAAGATGTGCCATGTCGGCAAGATAGAAACGCATGCCGTGGCTGTCGGTAATGATCAGCGCTGTACCCACAAGCCGCCGTATGTCTTCTTCACCCTTGAGTACGAACTTCGTCGTGCCTCGATCGGTCACAACATCCCACGTACTCGGTGTCGAATAGGTCGAGACGCTCGCAATACTCAAAATCGTTGGCATCACCTCACGTGAGGCGATTTCCTCAAGAATCAACGTGCGAACATCTTCGGTAAGATTGTCGAGATGATCAATCCACACCAGTTCTTTACCCTCAGTGCCTACAAGGGCAACATAATTATTCGGTGCATGCACGGGGAAAGCGCGCACCGGCAATACGCCTTCGTGCACCGCGCCATCTGCAAGCGTGAGGACCAAACGACCCGCTAGATTTCGCGTCAGCTGAAAATCCATCAAGCTTGACCTCCGGACGGCGCGCCCTCAAGCGGTGCCTCAGCGTCAACCTGACGCGTCTGCGCCTCGTACAGATCGTAGTAAGCACCACCTCTGGCCATCAAGTCTTCGTGATTACCAATCTCAACAATCGCACCTCGATCAAGCACGACCAAGCGATCCGCTTTACGCAGCGTGCTCAGTCGGTGCGCGATTGCAATCGTTGTGCGTCCTTGTATAAGATTGTCTAGCGCTTCCTGAATTTCCATCTCAGTGGTTGTATCGACTGAGGAGGTCGCCTCATCCAAAATCAAAATGCGCGGGTCAATCAGTAACGCACGTGCAATCGAGATGCGCTGACGCTCACCACCAGACAACGCTTGTCCGCGCTCACCCACTAGCGAGTCATAGCCTTGTGGCAAACGCAAAATAAAGTCATGTGCACGCGCGGCTCGGGCGGCAGCAATAATTTCTTCGCGCGAAGCATCGGGCTTGCCATAGGCAATATTTTCGGCAATCGTGCCAAAGAACAAAAATGGCTCTTGCAATACAAGTCCGATGTTGCGGCGATACGAGTTCAAAGAATAGGAACGAATATCCACGCCATCCACGCGAATACCGCCTTCCGTCACATCATAAAAACGGCAAATCAAATTCACGAGCGAGCTCTTGCCGGAGCCACTGTGCCCAACCAGACCAATCATTTCACCTGCGCCAATGTTGAGGCTCACGTTCTTGAGGACGCTGCGGCTGCCATAACGGAAACCGATATTACGAATCTCAATCTTGCCTTCCATACGATCGAGCGGCACGGGCCGCTGTGCATCCGGCACGCTCGAAACGTGGTCCAAGATATCAAAAATACGTTTTGCCCCAGCCGCGGCTTGTTGCGTGTGCGAAACAATACGACTCATCGAATCAAGTCGCGTATAAAACCGGGCGATATATGCGAGGAAAGCAGCCAGCACGCCAACCGTGATGGTGCTCGACGCCACTTGTGAAATTCCAAAAATCCACACTACTAACAAACCAACTTCTGTCAGCAACGTAACCGTCGGCGCAAAGAGCGCCCAGACTTTATTGATCCGATCATTGACGCTTAGGTAGCGATCATTCGCCTCACGAAAACGTGCGACCTCACGATTCTCCTGAGCGAACGCTTTAACGACACGAATGCCTGGAATTGTGTCAGCAAGCACGTTGGTCAATTCGCTCCAGGACCTATCCACCTTCTCGAATCCAAAACGCAAGCGATGGCGTACAAGATGGATTAGCCAGAGAATCAACGGCAAAGGAATAAGTGTCGTGACAGCCAACCAAGGATCAATCGAAATCAAGATACATGCTGTCATCACAATCATCAGCATGTCATTTAAGAAATCGAGCAAATGGAGCGACAAAAATAAATTGATGCGATCTGTCTCAGCGCCGATACGCGCCATTAAGTCGCCGGTACGCTTGCCACCAAAATACTGCAGCGACAATGTTTGCAAATGTCTGAAAGTCGTGGTTCGCAGATCTGCGCCGATACGTTCGCTGACCCACGCTAATAGATAGGTACGGGCCCAACCAAGCAACCACGCCAGCAAGGCTGCAACCACAACACCCGTCAAATAAAAGGCGACTAAGTCATAGTCGATCGGCTTGCCGTTCTGAAACGGAATCAAGACGTCGTCCATTAATGGCATCGTCAAATACGGTGGAATAAGCGTCGCCGCCGTAGACAATAGTGTGAGGATCAAACCCACAATCAATGCACCGCGATACGGCGCGGCAAAGCGCGCGAGTCGCAAAAGCGCCCAAGTGTCAGTGGGACCAACTGGGTCGTCGTCGCATACCGCACACACATCTTGATCAGGAGCGTATGGCGTTCCACAGGTCGGGCAGGACGCAGCGTCGACTGCCACTACAGCCTCGGGGTTCGCTAACTTTTGCTGAACCACTCCGAAGGACTCTGTGAGTCGACTTACTGCTGGCGCCATCCCTAGGGTGTGACGCCAAACGGCTAAGCGGTGTCCTTCATTGAACAGCTCAATTGTGCCCACACCGGCATGATCACGATGTTGCAAGGACTGGGTTGCAGCAATGTTCCAGGTCAACCAGTCTTGTTGGTTCGGCCCACGCGACAGCAGGCGCCTAGACGTCAATACGATTGCGCCCGTCGCAAAATAAAGCTTTTCGTCTAAATCTGGCTCGAGCCACGCCAAAACGTGTTCGTCAGGCTCGAGCAAAGTCATCGCGGCGCTAGACCAGCCACTTGGCAACGTAATGTTGAGCGGAGACTCTGCAGTTGAGAGTGGTGTCATGTCAGCAGCTCGGTATGCCCAGGCTCACAGACCACCCACTTCAACGAAAAGCGGTTCATCGGATGAATTTGGCTAGCTCGGATTATCATTAAACAGTGCAAGTATAACGACCAACCCGCCACCGAGAGTCTACAGGGGTCAGCCTAAATGCACCGAGCCGTGTTTTTACTGCGATAATGAGACAAATCCGCAATTGCTGCGGCGCAGCATCACTTCTTAACTTGCCATGAGTCACCGTCACATCACGATCCAGCGTCTGGTTAGCCTCAAAGGACCAAATATCTGGACCTACCGGCCAGTTCTTGAGGCTTGGCTTGATTTAGGCGCCCTCAGCAGTCTGCCACCGCAAACACTCAAAAGGGCCTATGCCCGCCTGACGAGCGCTGTACCCACCCTAGTGGCCCCTGGCGCAGGAATCGAAGCCTCCAAAGGGTTCGCCAAGCAGTTTCAAAACGGCCAGTGGGCTCCAGCTCTTGTTGAACACCTCACACTTGTCCTGCAACAACTTGCTGGCATGCCGGGTGGCTTTGGTGAAACGCGCGCCACCGATACACCCAACCTCTATAAAGTGATTGTTCGTGCTTGGCACGAGACTGTGACGCACGAGGCATTGAAATCAGCCATCGCATTGATATCCGGTGCGGTGGACGGCTTGGTGCCCCCTATTGGCCCCATCACTGGCGCGTTGCACACGTTGCGCATCAAGCACTGCCTGGGGCCCAGTACCGCATGTATCGTTGATGCGGCCGACGACCGCGACATTCCTGCAATTCGTCTGAGCGCAGGTAATTTGCTGCAATTAGGGTACGGCATTAACCAGCGGCGTATCTGGACAGCCGAGACCGATAACACAGGCGCGATTGCCGAAACGATCTCACGCGACAAGGACCTCACCAAATCACTCTTACAAGCGTGTGGCGTGCCCGTACCCTACGGTCAAGCCGTCGAGAGCGCCGCGCAAGCCTGGGAGGCGGCCCAAGAGATTGGCCTACCTGTTGTCGTCAAACCAAGTGATGGCAACCATGGCCGTGGTGTCTTTACCAATCTATGCACAGAAGCAGAGATTCTTGCCGCCTATCCCGTAGCGGAACAAGAAGGTTCTGGCGTACTCGTCGAGCGATTTATCGCTGGCTACGAGCATCGGTTGCTCGTGGTAGGAGGCAAGCTGATCGCCGCTGCTAAAGGGCAGCATGCGTGCATCACGGGTGACGGCAAGCACTCCGTGCGAGCGCTGATCGAGTCTCAACTGAACGCAGACCCTCAGCGTGGGCGCGAAGAAGACCTTCCGCTTAACTATATCAAGTTCGACTCTGTTGTAGAACTGGAAATCGCCCGCCAAGGATTCTCTTGGGAATCCATTCCAGCTCCAGGACAAAGCGTTGTGATTCAGCGCAATGGCAACGTTGCAATTGATTGTACGGACGAAGTGCATCCAGATATTGCCTCAACGGCATGCACCGCAGCTCGGATCGTCGGCCTAGACATCGCTGGCATTGATCTCGTGGCGCAAGACATCTCTCAGCCGCTGATTGCACAACACGGGGCAATCGTGGAGGTGAACGCAGGTCCTGGATTGCTGATGCATCTCAAGCCCGCCATCGGACAGGCGCGCCCAGTGGGTCGCGATATCGTTGGCTACACCTTCCCACCAGGAGACATGGCGCGTGTGCCCGTCGTTGGCATCACGGGCACCTACGGTAAGAGTATGGTGGGTAAGCTCGTATACCACCTGCTGTGCCTGCACGGTTGGAACACTGGCCTATCGACCACCGAAGGCCTGTTCGTCCAACGCCGCAAGCTTCATGCGGGCAATAGCGCCAATCACGAGAACGCCAGGCGCGTTCTCCTCAATAGAGAAGTGCAAGCGGTTGTCTTGGAGAACGGCGCCAAACAAATTCTGAGCGAAGGCCTGACTTACGAGCGATGTGAAGTCGGCATTATCACTAACATCGACTGGAATCAGGATTTGTCTGAGTACAAGATCTTTTCACCAATCGAACGCAGCGATGTTTACCGCACACAGATGGATGTCGTGTTGCCCTCTGGCATGGCGGTATTGTTGGCCGATGACCCTCAACTGCTTGCTCTATCTCAGTACTGCGATGGGCGAATCACTCTGTTCAGCAAGTCTGCCTCGACCCCTGCGCTGACCGCCCACGTCTCTGCCGGTCATCGAGCCGTCTTCATGGATCACGGACAGCTTGTGCTGGCTGAAGGTGGACTGCGCCATAACCTTTGCAACATGTCGGCAATTGCGTGTACCGCGCAGGCACAAGATCATCAACAAATCTGTAATGTGCTAGCTGCTGCGGCCGCCGCTTGGGCGCTTGGCGTGTCAGTCGAACTTATTGAAGCCGGGCTCTTAAGTTTTGACGCAAACACGGCCCTACCCTCATGACCCACCACACTCACTGCGCTAATATTCCGCCATTGCGGTGAGCATCGATTTTTCCACAGGAAAACAAATGGAAGTTTCTCGTATTCGTGCATTGCGTGGCCCAAATTTGTGGAGTAAACACACTGCAATTGAAGCGGTCGTTACGTGCGCCGGGCCCGAGGCCGATCTCGACCAGATCCCCGAATTTGTTACGCGCCTTCGTGCTCGGTTTCCGGATGTAAAACCTCTGCGCCCCTTTGGTCACAAAGAGCCAATCAGTGTCGCGCATGCTCTTGAGGCCGTAGGCTTAGGACTGCAAGCTGCAGCGGGCTGCCCTGTTGCCTTCGGACGGACGATCGCAACACCTGAGGCGGGTGTCTTCCAGATTGTTTTTCAGTACACCGAAGAGCCTGTGGGCAGGCTAGCCATGGATCTGGCCGAAGCCTTGTGTCTGGCAGCCCTAAACGACGAGCCCTTTGATATCAAACTGGCACTCTCCAAATTGCGTGAACTGGACGAGGATGTGCGTCTGGGACCCAGCACAGGCTCAATCGTTGACGCAGCACTTGCCCGAGGCGTGCCTTATCGTCGCCTTACCGAGGGCAGTCTTGTGCAGTTCGGTTGGGGCAGCAAACAACGACGTATACAAGCAGCCGAAACAAGTAACACTAGCGCAATTGCGGAAGCGATCGCACAAGATAAAGATCTGACGAAGATGCTACTTGAGGCTGCTGGCGTTCCTGTGCCAACGGGCTTCGTGGTCTCGGACGAAGAACACGCTTGGGACATCGCTAACAAAATCGGACTACCTGTTGTCGTCAAACCCCGTGATGGCAATCAAGGCAAAGGTGTAGCCGTCAACATCGAGACAAGAGAGCAACTGGCAAAGGCCTTTGCGGTCGCGAGCGATATCAGCCGGGACGTCATTGTCGAACAATACATTCCTGGTCACGATTTCCGAATGCTCGTGATTGGCAACAAACTAATCGCTGCCGCACGCCGAGATCCACCTAATGTGATCGGCGATGGTTCGCAAACCATTGCCCAACTTGTGGACCAAGTTAATCAAGACCCGCTGCGCGGCGACGGCCACGCAACGGCACTAACGAAGATTCGCTTTGACGACATTGCGATTGCCACACTGGCCAACCAAGGCTTGACTTCTCAATCCGTGCCCGAAAAAGGCAGGCGAATTCTTTTACGTAACAACGCAAACTTGAGCACAGGCGGAAGCGCGACCGATGTGACAGATGAAGTCCATCCAGAACTAGCCGCACGTATTGTCACGGCCGCACAAATGGTCGGACTAGATATTGCTGGCGTGGACCTCGTTGCTGAGACTGTCGCCAAACCCATGGAAGAGCAGCGTGCAGGCATTGTAGAAATCAATGCAGCCCCTGGACTTCGGATGCACTTGAGCCCTTCCTTTGGCAAAGCACGCCCTGTTGGGGAAGCGATTGTTTCAACCATGTTTGCCGAGGGCGATAACGCACGCATACCTGTCGTCGCCGTGGCAGGAACAAACGGAAAAACAACGACGGTGCGTCTGACGGCCCACCTAATTGGCACGAGTGGCAAACGTGTCGGGATGACGAACTCAGACGGCGTTTATATCGGTCAACGCTGTATCGACACAGGTGATTGCAGCGGACCTCGCAGCGCACGCAACGTCCTTATGCATCCAGATGTAGACGCAGCAGTGTTCGAAACTGCCCGCGGCGGGATATTGCGTGAAGGTCTCGCCTTTGACCAATGTGATGTCGCGATCGTGACGAACATTGGCATGGGTGACCATCTGGGCATGAACTTTATCAGCACCGTAGATTCGCTCGCGTTAGTCAAACGCGTGATCGTCCAAAACGTTGCACCTCGCGGCAGCGCAGTACTCAACGCAGCAGACCCCATGGTTTTAGGGATGGGAGAGGTCTGCCCAGGCTCGGTCATCTTATTTTCGAGCGACAAACAATTGCCAGCATTAAACACCCATCGTGCCCAAGGTAAGCGCGTGGTGTTTCTGGATGGTGCGCACATCGTCTGTAGCGAAGCTGGCAAAGAGCATCGAATTCCGCTCAAAGCGATTCCGCTGACACGCAACGGCACGATCACATTTCAGACAGAAAACGCGATGGCCTCGATCGCTGCAGCCTGGGCGCTCGGCTTAGACTGGAGCATCATTGAAATGGGCTTAGCCACGTTTGTGAACGATGCTCAAACCGCCCCCGGACGTTTCAACGTGTTTGACTACCGGGGTGCAACGGTCATCGCTGACTATGGTCACAACCCAGATGCGATTCTGGCATTAATCCAAGCAATCGAGACCATCCCTGCCAACAAACGCATGGTTGTGATTAGTGGCGCCGGCGATCGTCGCGATGAAGACATCATTCAGCAAACAGAAATCCTAGGCAAATCCTTCGACCAAGCGATTCTGTATCAAGACCAGTGCCAACGCGGCCGTGAAGATGGCGAAGTACTTGCTCTTCTGCAACTAGGCCTGAAAAACGCAAGCCGTACGAAAGAAATCGTCGAAATTCGTGGTGAATTCACTGCGATCGATACCGCACTCACCAAGCTCGAGCCTGGGCATCTCTGTTTGATACTCGTTGATCAAGTGCAAGAAGCACTTGATCACCTAGCCAAACGAATCGCTGAAACTTAACTCTTGCTCTTCTCGGTTGCGCCTGTTGGCGCAAATGGGAAAGCAGAGAATAGGTTCTTGCTTTGCTCAACATAGCTATTCATCATGTTTTGCAAGGCAGGCGTTTGCGCGGTCATTAATTGCGTCCAAGCCTCGGGCGAGAACTGGTTTGCACCGCCATATAAACCTTTTGACTGCTCGGTCATACGGTCCTGCACTTCCATAAAGACCTGAATGTTTTTCTCGAGATACGAGCCCATCATCCCTTGCATGGCGTGACCATAAAACCGGATGACCTGCGCGAGCATCGTCGATGAGAACATCGGTACGCCACCGCTTTCTTCTTCAAGAATAATTTGCAACAAAATGCTTCGTGTCAGATCTTCCGCTGACTTCGCATCGACTACTTTAAAAGACTCGTTCTCGAGCACCAACTGCTTAACATCCGCTAACGTGATGTAGGTGCTCGTCTGTGTATCGTACAACCGGCGGTTGGGATACTTCTTAATCAACCGCACGGTTGTATCTGCTGCTTCAGTCATTACTTTCCCCAATACTTGTTTTAATTTTTACTACATCGGGCTTAGCCCATATGCAAACCACCGTTCAACGAGAAGTCTGCACCCGTTGAAAAACCTGATTCTTCCGAGGCGATCCAAGCGACGATCGAAGCGATCTCTTCAGGACGTCCTAACCGTTTCACAGGAATGGTCGACACGATTTTTTCAAGCACATCCGGCCGAATCGCACGAACCATATCAGTACCGATATAGCCGGGCGATACGGTATTCACCGTTACGCCTTTGCTCGCAACTTCAAGAGCCAAAGACATTGTAAAACCATGAATACCCGCTTTCGCGGTCGCGTAATTACATTGACCGAACTGACCTTTTTGGCCGTTCACAGAGCTGATATTAATGATGCGGCCAAAACCGCGATCCGCCATCCCATCAATCACCTGCTTGGTCACATTGAACAAACTGTTTAAGTTTGTATCCATGACGGCACGCCAATCATCCGCAGTCATTTTGCGAAAAACGCCATCACGCGTGATGCCTGCATTGTTTACCAAGACATCGACCGGACCGTGTTCGTCGCGCACTTTCTTAAAGGCCGCCGAGCAGGACTCCCAATCGGAAACGTTACCCACCGAAGCATAAAACGTGTAGCCCAACGCCGCCTGCTCATCAATCCATTGCTGATGATCACGGCTCGGACCGCAGCCAGCAATCACAGTCATGCCTTCTTTAGACAATCTTTGACAAATAGCGGTACCGATGCCACCCATACCGCCAGTTACGTAAGCAATCTTTGTACTCATCGTCTTCTCCCTTTGCCGATTTCTACGGCTTGGCACCACACTAAACTGCTCTGACCTTTACATAGGATCCCGGCGCTGCCTCGATCACCTTGTGCTTTGCATTTCCCAACGAAGGGGCTGTTTTAACTTTCTTCCCGCTGTGCGCTGCCAACCATTCATACCAATCAGGCCACCAACTCCCGGGCACTTCAGTCGCCTGCGCTTCCCATTTGCTTGGATCGGTATGTGAGGATGTGTCGCTCCCTACCCAGTAATTGCGCTTTTTCTTGGCGGGCGGATTAATTACGCCAGCGATATGGCCCGAAGCACCCAGCACAAAACGGTTATCACCTGAGAATAAAGACATCGAGGCAAACGCCGAACGCCAGGGAACAATATGATCTTCACGCGATGCATAAAGATAGGTTGGCATGTTCAGCTTTCGTAGGTCGATTCGCTCACCGCAACAGGTTAGCTTATTCGGCACCCTCAGCTTGTTCTCAAGATAAGTATTACGGAAATACCAAGTGAAGAAGGGACCGGGCAAATTTGTACTGTCGCCATTCCAGAACAGCAAATCAAACGCTGCTGGTGTTTCACCTTTCAGGTAGTTAGACACAACGTAGTTCCACACCAATTCATTGGGTCGCAAGAACGAGAACGTTGCACCGAGCTCACGCGCAGACATCAAACCGCCTTGACCAATCTGCTGCTCACGCAGCTTAGCGTGTTGCTCATCGACAAAGACGCCGAGCGCTCCGGTGTCTTTGAAATCAACCATTGAGGTCAGCATGGTTAGCGCTGAGACAGGCTGTTCACCACGCGCTGCAGCGACTGCCAACGCTGTGGCTAATATCGTGCCACCGACACAGAAGCCCAAGGCATTGATCTGCTTTTGACCCGAGATTTCGCGCGTCACTGCAATCGCTTTGAGAACACCTTCTTCTAAGTAGTCATCCCAGGTTGCGCGATCGATGGCATCTTGATCTTCTTCCAACGGGTTGCGCCACGACATCAGAAATACTGTAAAGCCTTGCTCTACAGCGTGACGTACGAACGAGTTCTCGGGTTGCAGATCTAGAATATAGAATTTGTTGATGCACGGTGGCACCAATAAGATTGGCCGCTGAAAGACTGTCGTAGTGACTGGGGTGTATTGAATCAGCTGGAAGAAGCGGTTCTGAAATACGACGGCGCCCGAGGTGGTTGCCACGTTCTCACCGACCTGAAACTTTGTTTCATCGGTTTGACTAATACGCCCGCGCTGCACGTCGGAAAGTAGATTCTTTAAACCTGCAACAAGGCTCTCACCGCCCGAGTCAACTAGAGCGGCCTGCGCATCAGGATTCGTCGCAAAAAAATTAGCGGGAGACAACGCATCAACCCATTGCATCACCGAGAACTGCAAGCGGTCTTTCACCTCAGGGGACGCATCCGAACACTCGACCATTTTGCCCATGGCATTCGCTGACAAAAGGTAAAGGTGCGCCATCATTAAATGCGCCGGACTACTCGCCCAAGCAGGCGCCGCAAAGCGTCGGTCTTTGATCGGTGGCAGATGACCGGTAGCGGCATCCTGAGAAAGCTGCTGCCAACCTTGCATAAAGTCATGCTGAATTTTTGTGAGTGCCTCGGATGGCACTCCGGTTGGGACTTGCCAACCCTCAGGGAAAGGAAAGTTCAATTCAAAATCCTATGGGACGGTATTGACTTCGTTTTGCAGCGCAATAAGAATCGTGCGCTGCAATATGACGATTGTCAATTGGGTTATTTGCTTAGCCCAGCCAAACAAGTGTTGCCATACGCCCCGTCTGACGATCTCTTCGGTAAGAAAAGAATTTCTTAGCTCCTTCTGCAGTCTGATCGGTGACGGTACAACATCCAGACCGTTCAACCTGCTGGATGCCAAGCCGCACCAACCGCCGCTCGGCTAAACCCGCCAAATCGGCACGCCACTTCCCGAGTTCGACCGGATCCACCACGAACAAACCTCCGCTCGGATCGCCATCCTGCCCAAAAGACTGACGTACCTCCTCGCCCACCTGAAACGCGCGCGCGCCAATGCCAGGGCCAATCCATGCGCGCCAGATGCAAGCGTCACTGGCGCCTTTGCGCTGACGTTTATGCTGCAATTGCTCAAACATAGCTTCGAGCACCCCGCCGGCCAAACCTTTCCAGCCAGCATGTGCCGCACCCACGACGCTTCCTGACTCATCTGCAATGACGACAGATAGGCAATCGGCAGTCAACACTGCAAGTACCCGCCCAGGTTGTGACGTCACGCTCGCATCAGCATGGGGTGCGGCACCCTGCTCCTGGCTCTGGGCAGGGTCATCGGCATCAATGACTCGATTTCCATGCACTTGATTGAGCCAAACCGGATCAGACGGCAACAACCCTCGCAGGATCTGTCGATTCTTGTGAACAACCTCTGGGATATCCCCCGCACCCAAACCTAGATTGAAGTTATCGTACGGCGCACTACCCACCCCACCTGCTCTGGTTGTGCAAAACATCTGCACCCCTGTCCAGGCGGTGCGTGGCAAAACAAGCTGCAAATCGGGGGCTACTTTTATTTCCACTGTATCCTCTCCTGCACCTTAGCCATATCATCTGGAACGGGCGCAATAAACGACACTTCGCCATTTGTACTCGGATCATCAAAACGCAAGCGATACGCATGTAGCATTTGCCGGTGTGCGTCACCAAGCACCCGACCTCCATACTGAGTGTCTCCGAGTAAAGGATGCCCGAGACTCGCCAAATGGACTCGAATTTGGTGGGTGCGCCCGGTCTCCAGGCGGCAACTCACCTCTGAAATATTGGAGTCCATATATTCGCCACCGCGTAACAAGCTGTAGTGGGTAATCGCCGCTTTGGGTGCATTGGGTCGCTCGACCGACATGCGCACTGGCACACGAGGATCCCGTCCGATGGGGCGATCAACGGTCCCGGCGCTCAACATGCGACCGTGGGCCAAGGCCAGATACTCTCTCCCCATGGTGCGGGCCTGCAGTTGCCGTACCAAATGTGTCTGAGCCACCTCATTGCGAGCGACCACGAGCAAGCCAGAGGTGTCCTTATCCAGTCGATGCACGATGCCGGCACGCGCCACATGCGCCAGTTCTGGATAGCGATAGAGCAAGCCATTAAGCAGCGTTCCTCCCCAGTTACCCGCACCCGGGTGCGTCACAAGTCCAACAGGCTTGTTCACAACCACCCAATCTGGGCTCTCACCCACAATCTCAAAATCGATGTTTTCGGGGGTGAAGGCTTGATCTTCAGGGGATTCCTGCTCATAGACAGTAATTAAGTCGTCTTCATGCAGGGCCTGACGAATCTTGGCCGGCTTGCCGTTGACCAGCACATGGCCGCGCTCAATCCATGTTTGCAACCGACTGCGTGAATGGCGCGGAACAAGCTGCGCCAGCACCTTATCTAGCCGCTCCAGCGCTTGGTTATCAGTGACCCGGAACAGCTGCGGTTCGTCGTCGGGCAGACCATCATCAGAAATAGGCGTATCAGGCATTGGGACTCGTCTTATAATCAGCAGAGAATGCTAACACCAAGGATCATTTTGTGATGGGTCTGCCCACTTTTTCTTTGCTCTGGACCTCC
>JACCED010512056.1_pt1 | contig 12669 bp, 15 predicted proteins | sample 7455021 | NCBI WGS metagenome assembly JACCED01 (sample SAMN15323456, study PRJNA562643) | freshwater metagenome | isolation source: river surface water | place: USA:Blue River Watershed | collected 2017-08-19
AACAATTAATACCAATGGAATTTCCCAAGTTTTGATAACAAATACAAAATACCTTGTATATTTTTTATATTCCAATATTTATGTGAATAGTTCCGACAATAAACAAACCACATATACGGTTCCACTAACCAATTGCTCAATGTATGCTTTTCTTGAATCGGATTATTCGTTGACAACTCCAATTCCAAATTTTCCAACTATACTGCAAAACTATTCCCTAATTATATTTCGAATAAATAATTTAAACAACAATAATCCAAATAATTTAAAAAATTATTTATGGTCGTATGACCTCTTTGTAGAGGCCCATAACTATAATTTATTGCGAATATCAGACGGAACCGGTGCAGAAGCGTATTCTACTTAAAAAATATCAAATGTCATTATTATATATGACGGCAATTACATATAATAATGATACGTGCAGCATTTGTTTAGAAGATTTTGCGGAGACGTGTCCCGGTTCGTGCGAAATTACCAGTCTCGAATGCGGACACACATTTCACGTAAAATGCATTATCAAATCTCTGCGAAAATCAAATGAATGTCCAAATTGTAGAGACACGGACGGAAATCCCAAATTGTCGGTTCAAAACAACACTAATTTTAATTTTATTTGGGACGATGACCAAACCGAATACGATAATTTATTAGAAGAGTATAATGATTTTAAAAATGTTATGTCGAATTTACGTAAAAACAATAAAAAAATGAAGGATTTGATTCAAAAATATAAAAATGATTTCAAACATTATGAACAACAATACAGTTTTATTTCAAAAAAATATCAAGTCGGATTAAACAGTGTAGCAAATGAATATTTAAAAGCGTTCAGAACAGACCCGGATTTTATTGAATATAACCAAAATAAAAATAAAATGCAACAAAAATATTACTTAATTCGTAAAAAAATAGAAAAAGAATTATTACAAAATTTAGACATGGAACCAGATGATGAAATGCGCGATTTTATAAAGGACTATGTTGACAATGAAATCGGTGAATATTATTATTTTATCATCCCACGAACCATTTATCTTTAAAACAGAATGGTTTTGGGAAGAATCAATTCCTCAACCGGCCAATCCACATACATATTGTTTGGATAAAACCGTCGAATAATCAACGGCATTTTTTTAGATAAGAGTTCCTTGATTGCAATGAATTTGGTATCTCGGATGTCGGAATCAACTTCTACCAGGGGTGCCATGCCCGAAGCAATTTGTTGCGATCGTATGCCGATAATTTTGGTCATCTCCGTAATTGTCATAAAAGGACTTCCAATGCGTTTTTTACTTTCAATGCGTTCATACGTCTTATTATGACTAACGATTTCAAATTTGTGGTTATCGCTCACATTAATTACGTTTTCATCTTCTTCGAAATTTTCTAAATCGTCGTCATCCTCTTCGTCAAACCCATCTTCATCCTCTGCCGCACCTCCGACATCGGCAATAACCGCCACCACTTCTTCTTCTTCGCCATCGGACACGTTTCCGCCTTCCAGTTCTTCTATATCTTCAAACGAGTCTAACGACACATCATCATCATCAATAAATTCTTCACTCATGTTATTATTACTATATTTATTCTGTTAGTTTTTATATTTTGAATCAATTTTTGTTTAAAAAAAATATCACATTTATTTATTTATTTTTCCAGCTTGTATTGCAATAATCACAAATATACACGAATTTTAAATCTTCTTGATCATATTTGATAAATATCGTATTGGATTCCAACCTTTCAAAGTATTCAATATACCGGTGCAATTGCTCCAATTCCGATTTAATTGCCATGGCTTGATCCTTAGAATTCGTGTGAATCACCATAGTGTCGTCATTATCCAACTTATGCACGCGTGTTTCATCCAAATTGTTCGTTTCCAAAATGGTTTTAAGGGTGGTTTCAAACTGCAATTTAAATGAAGCGGCATCTAATTGCGGGTTAACTATTTCAACATTGGTTAAAATGGATAAATCTGACAAAATAAGCGCATGCGTTAGCCCCATATTACTCACACACCCCTCTTTAATGCATTTGATTGTGCTAACGCGCGGCAGAGTCGCATCATATCGCGTGTATTTATTGTAAATAATGTCGTAGGTCGATTTTGCTTGACTATACACGTTTTCATAAATGCATCGATTTGAATTGCGGTCCATTTCCGTGTAATCGCAGTTTCGACACGTATACAATAGTTTTGGAGTCTGGTCCTCACTTTCATCCATGATGGTGGAATGAATATACAGCATATTGTTGCATTTATGGCAAAACTTCATTCGAACGATGATAATATATATTAATATAAATATGTTTTTAAATATTATCAATTTTTTCTTGGAATGGTTCATTGCAAATATATTATACCGTCTTTTAAATATCCCACACAAAACCCATGCAAGTCGGATTTTGAACCATCCATTTCATATACGTTGTTCTCTATATCTATAAAATATTGATTACCTTGACAATAAAACTCGACAACCGAAACATTTTTTTTTAAATTCGATACTTTTTCTAAAAACAGTTGTCGGTATTGAAATTTTATATGCTCAATTATTTCCGAATACGACATATAATTGAATCATACTTATTTATTTTTTATATTGATGCGCATCCATCCACGCATTAACACAATTTGTTTTCTTGTATTACTATATAAAAGCAAACCCCCTTCCGTCTGTGCAATGTCCGTTTCACATATAGATCATAAAATAGTAGCATCATTCAGAGACTTCATTGAAACCATAAAGTCTTTTCATGATGGTCAACAATATTTAAAACAATTGAGAAACACGCCTGTATCGTATTATTCGCTTAAAGACAGCCGCTGCATTTGGATGACGCTGATCATTTATAAATTTAAAAATGAATTGGAAGCCAACGATTTTATTTGGGGAAAATCACGCAGCGTTATTTTAGCCATTTTGCGCCAGGATTGCGGATTGCATGAAACCGTGCAAGAGTATTTGCTGGCGTTTAATGAATGGAAAGCGAACGATTTTCAACAATTTGTTTTGGATATTGCCAGTTTTTATTATAATATTCTTCAAATAAAACAATCGATTGAAAATCATTCCGTTAAAGAAACACGTGATGAATGGGTCCCGCATTACATGGGCCTATTGGAAAAGGTGCGCGCGTCGTGTTCCAAAATAGGATGTCTCGCCATGCTGGATGCGGTTATTGCCCAAATGAATACCCACAAATCCAACATTGTTTCCGAAGTTTTGAACCGAGCCTATTGGGATAAAATGGAAGAAGAGATTCGCGCCAATAATTGCGAACTCATTTTTCTTAACATGAATGAGCTTAAAACGTTCCTGTATGAAATTCTTCCTAAGAATGCATCCCGAAAAGAAATTGATGACTTTATTGACGTGGATTTTCTCAAGCAACGGGTTCAAAAGGATGTTTTTGACCGAACCTATTTGCTCAACATGTTTGATTTCATTATGGGGTTTTTGACCGAATGGGATGCGCTGCATTACCGCGATCGATATTTACAGGAAAAAATAAAAATTCATGAAATGGATGTTCCCATGCCGACGTTGATTCGAATCATTCTTGAAAAATGTTTCTTTTATATCACAGATTTAAAAAATAGAAAGGGAATTTGGAATAAAATTCTTGAAGATAAAAAATAATTTATTTATTCTTTATTTTAATCAATTACAAAATTAATCCTGTCGTGATATGAATTGGTTGAAAACAGCTTCAATATTTAGATTTTCTTGAACCGCCCATTTTTCATAATCGATTGCAAATGTGGTAAAAATCCACTCTTTAAAAGCATTCGTTTGCTTGCCAAGTTCTTTACCTTCAATTTTATGTTTTCTGAATTGGTGCATCAGCCCTTCTTTGGTCTTTGAACGTAGCTTGCTTTGTAGGGCTTCTTCCTCTTGTTTCGCTTTCAATTCGGCGAATTCATCGGTTTTTCCAAAATGGCGCAACACTTCGTCCAACGTTTTGGCTTCAACGGGTGTTCTTCTCGGATGGGTTTTGCAAAATTCGATGAAATCAACAAAAACGGGCCGGTCAATATCCTTTGTTTTTGTTCCCTGCAGCGAAAGAATTAGGTCGGGATCATACAACCATGATTGTTCAATAAGCGCAAATAGCTCTTGTCGGGTGTGTGTTTGCAACAGCTTAGCGAGGTCAATCCCCAAAAATGCATACACCGCGTTTGCATCATCGCTAATTTTGAAATCATGCCCGTTAAGGCTGCAGCACATGTCAGTCGCCCTTATTTTATAGGGACTGTTTTTGAGTAGAAAGCAAAGTATCAATCCCGATGAAGCTGAATAAAATGCCGAACCCATTTGGGGATTTTGCACATCAATGACGTCGGTTTGATGGTCGCCAATTTGAAGGGAAAAGCATGTTCCGTTCAAATGCGAATGACTTACAGGTCCGAATAGTTCCTTAATAATAGAAAGCTTGTCGGGATTGCATTCGACGTAAACATCGTAATCGTTGTCCCATTCCTTGTCCGTCAACTTAGCTACATGAACCCGTTTCAACCGACCGTCAGCATCAATCTTTGCATTGATTGCATCGCTGTAATGACGAAAATCAGCTGCTAGAATTCGAGGGCATCCGAGAACGCCACCATTCGGTTTATATGTTGTCGACATCTTCTTAATCTCTCTTCTTAACAATGATATTTACTTTACAAATATACAATAAATCAAATTTTTCAATTTAATTTATTATTTATTGTAATTAGTTCGACACATAGGACACTCTAAATTGGGATGACTAACAAACCATTTATCAATGCATTTTTTATGGAACACGTGCTGGCATTTTGACAGTTCCCGTTTGTATTGTCCTATCGCATACGCATCAAAACAAATGGAACAGGGATCATTACTTTGAAGAAGGGGGTCATCTGCCTTGATTTTTTTATACGTGGGTAAATGCTCGGTTGTTTTTCTGACGCTTGTTTTTTTCGATTCCTCACACAGCATATCCATTTGTTGGGGTTCAAACGATAATTCGTAAAACACTACATTGTCTTTATCCGGATTTTCATGCGACTTGTAGCAACAGGACCATTTTAAAATGTAGCATATTTGCGTATTTATGGGTTCCGTTCTTGAATTTACAAATTCATTAAATATTTGAGATAAAATTGAGGAATTTTGATCGATTTGATTCGTTTCTAAATAATATGAAAAGGTTCGGAGTAAGATAAGTAAATTTTCAGTTTCAATATTTTGATTGCCTATAAATACTTCTTCCATTATATAATGCATTTCCATATTATTTTTTATATTCTAATGTTCGAGTGCTTTGGGGCTGATTCGTCATGAGCAATCGATTGACCGCATTGCTGTGCTGCTCCAGTTGATTATCTCGACCCCTTAATCGAGACAATCGCTGCTCTTCTTGTTCGTCCTCTCTGCGTTTTTTATCAGCAAAATATGCGCGTTCTTCGTCGGTCATTGTAAAATCTTGTTTTTCACGGGCGTGTTTTGCGTCTTCAATGTTTTTAAACTGTTCCTTCGAACGAACCGCTTCCGGATTAATTAAGGTGGTTTCCGTGTAAGCGCGCTTATAGTCCATGTAATAAATTCCCTGTCGACTGGAACCGTCTTGAATGTCGTATTCCTTACTGTAATCATCCGAGCGCTTGTAATCGACCTCGCTGTATCCGAATCGATTGCTTACCGTAAGTGGTTTTGGATCTTCATACACGATTACATCTTGTGCCGTTGAATTTTTTTTTTTTAATTCATTAAACACTGAATTGAAGACGTCCGCCGTGAATTTTTCGTTAAATATTTTTTGCGGTTCCTCACTGGTATTTTCCGTTTTCCAATCCCCGTAGCCGTAATCAAAGTCTTCATTTTCCAACCGGTTGTCTTCGAAAATTTTATTAAAATTTTTTACATTAAAGTCGTCGGATGAAGTTCGCGGCGCTTGGTGGTGAGAAGCTGCACTACTGGGGTGTTCTCTTTCAAAATTGCCTTTCAAATCCATAAAACTCTTTTCAACATAAGTGTCCCCATTTGTTTTTTTTAACAGATACAGATAAGCTTTCGTTAATATTTTGAATATTTCTTCGCTGCCCCCTTTATCGGGATGGTATTTTAAAGCCAAATTGCGATACGCTTTTTTAATTTCTAGTTCATTGTGCGCTACCCCTTCCGTTAATCCCAGTATTTGTTCCGGATTATATTTTAAATGCTCAATTTCGTTGATTTCGTTATTTAGATTATTAAAAAATGATTGTTGCTTTGGTTTTGATTCGGGCACGGGCTTGGATCGGGTTGATTCATAGGGTTGTTGCTGCGGGGTATTCAGGTTTCGCATTCCATGCATGGATGGAGGTTGGGCATTTCCCATATGGTTAAAATTATCGTTTAAACGTTGATTATATGCGGATTGATAACTGTTTTCAACGCTGGGCATCCTTGATTTTTGCTGCAAATTCGGAATTATTTTTGCATCCATGCGCTGATTGGTGGGACGCACCTGGGATCGTTGCTGCTGTTGCTGAATGAAATTGGATTGAAGATTACTTGCATAATTGGTTGTCGTTGCTGGAGTTGCACGACTGGCCATTTGTGGTTGTTGTTGCGGAGGTCGGGGCTGGGTGGGACGCTGTTGTTGTGCCTGCCCCATTTTATATTGTTGTTGCTGCTGTTGCATTTGTTGTTGATGCAAAAAGTATTGGTATTGTTGGTATTGCTCGGGAGTAAGTTGATAGTTGGCTGCTGATGACGGTTGATTACCCATATGCACTATATAAATAAAGTGTAAAATAGAAATTGATTTTTAACGAATAAAATTTAAGCAATATAAAAATAAATAGGTATATTTATATAAATAAGACGCAAACATATGACAATTTATAAATTAAAAATGGCCATGATAGGTGATGCCGGAGCTGGAAAATCCTGCATAATCCATAGATTTATTTTTAACATGTATAACGAATTTGGGAATGCCACGATTGGGGCTCAATTTTTAACAAAAGAAATCAGCAATTGCAAATTGGATATTTGGGACACCGCGGGTCAAGAACGATTCCGTTCCCTAATTCCCATGTATTTACGGAATGCATCCATCGTTTGTCTGGTGGTTTCGTTGGATCATTCAAATGACGAAATTGAAAAACAAAAAACGATGTGGCTTGATTTTATGGGTCTTCACAACACCATGATGGCAAATCATAAGAAAATATTGGTTTATAACAAATGTGATTTAAGGCCCAATTTCCAAATGGAACCGGACGAACGATTTGATTGCAGCACGGTTATTAGCTGTAAAACAAATTATGGCATGGATGATTTTTCCAAAGCGTTGGATGATATGGTTATCCAAATTGAAAATGCAACGGTCAATACTTCATTTATAAAACCCATCACGCCATCGACGCCTTCCAACGTTGATGAATCAGCGGATGGTGGTAGTAGGCTGAATTTTTACAGCTATTTGCCTCGAAAAGAATATTTAAGTTCGATGAAATGCAACCTGCTTTGAATCAAATCACCCGCCAGCGGATAAATCGAATGCCCTGCAACCACTTACATTTCATCCGTCCAACTCTTTTTCAAAAAATAAATCCATTTTCCATCCCCGATAAAAAATATATGTCAATTTAATATAAAACAAAAATGGTTGGAATTTCAAGACGATTAAAAAACCGCCGTCGTTCTCGTGTTGGTGGTCGCCCCGAAACATCACTTTTTGATGCTATTTCAGCTAAAAACGGTAAAGAAATTGAAAAAATATTGAAAGAAAATCCCAAAGCGGTGTTTGAAGAAGACGAAGAAGGAAGAACGGCTTTACATAGAGCCTTCTATTCGAACATTGACAATGAAATTTTTGCTAAAATTTTAAATGCAAATCCAGAGGCTGCACAAAAAAAAGACATTAATGGAAATTATCCAATGCACGATATTACTGATTCGGGGGCATGGGATTCATTTAATCAAACATTAAATGCCAAACTTTTATATAATGTTCACCCCTCTTCTGCTTGGGAAGAAAACAATGATAAAGAAGACCCCATGAGAATTGGTGAAACGTGGGGTCTGCATCCGATTTTTATTACATTTTTGTATGCCGCCACACATGTGTCTAATACTGGAGACGACCTTAATCAGATTCTAAAAGAAACAGCCGAATATCTAATGCGATTAACTGAATCCGATAAATCTGTGATTAAACAACCCGCCGAAGAAAAAACTGCTGAACCCGAAAAAGAAACAAAACACGAAAAAGCAGCTGAGCCCGAAAAAAAGAAGGGTTGGTTTTCATCATTTTTAAAAAAAAAGGGAGGTAAACGATCCAGACGTCGTAAATTTTAGAAATTAATTCTTAAACAAAATAATTTTATATTTTATAGTATATAGAAAAATGGTTTTGTTTGGAAAGATTCTAAACAGTGAGACGTCGTGTCTTCTTTTTAAAATGCCTTCTCCATCTGAGGATGTCATGAATGTATTTATGGCTTGCCCATTACACGTATTATCTCCAAATGATGTTAAAATTAAAATACAAGTTGTTGGAAACAATACAACTCGAGTTTCTTCTGCGCGGTTTATTACGGCCGTGTTATTCCCCGTTCAGCATCCCTTCTTAGATTTGGCTCTTGGTGTCATTCAAGATCCGGAAATTATCAATAACACTCCCGAATTAAGATCCATTTCTTATTTGTCGGTTGATGATTCCAATGCAAATATTCAAAACAGTGATGTTGACGTTTTATATGCAAACCGATCCGGGGGTGTAAGTCGACTTCCCAGCCGGGTTTTATCTATGAATTATGAAATGGGAACTCAAGAACAAAGCTTAATGCCACACAACATACCCGCTTCAGGTGGTTTTATTGAAGTCGAACTTGACGCCAAATCGGGATTGAGTGGTGGGTTGGTTGTAAATCGCGATGGTCCCAATCCATCCATTCTTGGAATGATCATCGTATCTAGTTCAACCGGCTCAAATGAAAAAGAGGATGGCTGCAACCTTAAAACATGCAAAAACCTTGCATCTAAGATGTTTTATATAGCTCCTCACATTCAACAATGCACCTCTAGGTTTTACCGATTAACATTAAATGATCCAGTGAAACTTGCAAACTTATGCAAATACGGAAATATGCAAACATTTGAAGACGATGCAAGGCCTGTCGTGAATCATTTGGGTGGAGACTACACGAATAACACTGAAGTTAATCAAATGAATCCGTTTCAGCACCTTTCATTGATGACCGTCCATAATTTTCTTTCAGTTTCTCCTTTGGTTTTAAATCAAGAAAATGAAGTAAATAGTATTCGAATTGAAACGGCACTCAATACAAGCCCCGACTTTTTAAATTACTTTTTTTCAAAACAAGAAAAGTCTACGGTGCTCATACGAAGTGCCCAATATTTTGATAAAATAAAAAATGAGGAAATAACCCTTAATTTTGATGAAGATGATATGGCAAATATCTTGGATTGGTGTTATAGAGGAGACCCGCTAGCGAACTTAGTATTGAACTGCCAATTGCGAACGTTGAATAACAATGGCACCGTTTCTTTAACTCCGGAAAACTCGGTTGACTCATTTACATTTATTTCCTCGGAAACAGTGGATAACATTCATGGACAAGCTTATCCAAGACAAAACATGCAAATACCGGGCCCATATTTTAATATATTGAATTCTTTTGAAGTGCTCCAAATGGGGGGTATTCAACGGTTATGTGGCGGTGGCGGTTATTTAGCGGGGGCGGCGAGTTTCAGCAAAGCGTATGCATTTGAGCCATGGGGATTTGCGCCAATGGGGTCTCGCTAGCGAATCTTTTTATCAAATGTCGAAATCACTCTTATATTTATAACTGTGTTTATACATGTATTTTACAAAATCACTATAAAATTTGTTTTCATTTAAAATAACAACATCATTTTGCCTTAAATTATGCAAAACAACTAAATAAAGATTATTAATCTCGTGCGTATAACTCTTGTAAAATTGAGTTTGGTTTAAATATCGGCTTGACTTAACAGCTGATGGATCCATGACCCTTGCTTAAATTGGTTATTATGCGTCTCTACATTGATATCATTTTATTTTTTTAAATACATATTTTTACACGCGATCCATATCCCATAACTTAATTATAGCGTTTTTATTAAAAATGATATAATTAATTTCTCTTTATAAAAATATAATGCAAAATACACTCATTGGTGGATTATTATTATTAGGCGGAATCTGGGTAAGCATTAGAAACAATCGAACAAAAGGCAGCATTTTGTTATTAACGTTATTGCTTATTGTCAGCATTTCGTTAGTTGTATCGTTAAAACCCGCCGAGGGTTCACGGATTTCGATTACGTTAGAGCATTTAGAAAATCCCGTTCCACAAAAGCCCTTACCTATGCCACTTGAAGTGGCCAAACCTCAATCCGCTTCTGCGTCAAACAGGTCGTCGGAACCGCAAAACATTGAATTAAAAAAAACACCGAACCCCCCGTTTAACCTCGTTCAAGGAAGTGCGTCCAATACCATAAACAACATACAGTTTGTCGATACCAACGATAACGTTCTTTACAGTGGATCCAACGTTGAAGGAACCAAATTCAGCTATCAATGCCCAACTGGAACAAACATTGTTGGATATGAAATTAACACGGAAGGCAGTGGTGAAAAAAATACCAGTATTTTTGGGGGATTCGGACCCGTTTATTGTGCGGACGGAACCGTGATTGGATCCAGCGTAGGAAAGCCGGAATCGCAGCGAGTTGGCCAAGCTCCCAGAACGGCGCTCTCCAACTATCAATTTGTTGACAATAAAACACTGGCATTCGATGGCAGCATGTTAGGAACAATAAATGATTCAAACGTGGAACAATGCGCTCAAATGTGCAACATGTTTGACAAACGGTGCGGTGGGTTTACCTTCAGTAATGACGACAAAAAATGTGGTTTAGTGTATCTGGTTGACAATAAAAAATTGCAACCCAACTCTAATGGACGAACATATGTAAGGCCGGAAGTAGTAAACCAACCCAGAAAAAATTGATTATTTCATCAATCTATGGTTTATGAAAAAAACAAAACAAATCTAGAATAAATAAAATGAAAGTTATGTATTCTATATTTAAAAAGGCACCCTGTAAAAATAAGCTGCAAACCATTATTACGAATGCAACTAAAATGGTGTCAAATATTTATCCCAAACATCAACATTCTGAAATTGACAAGTATGTCGAGTTATTTTATAAAGAAAGCCAGCATGTTCCAATTGATAAAACTTCGATTGATAGATGTTTTGAACAACTTATTGAGGACATATACACGCTATCAACGATTCGATGCTCACAAAAAACAAAGGATAGGTATTTAGAATTAATTGGGACGTTTGACATCAAAATAAGGAATGCATACCAAATTGGGGAATAGCCATTAAATATTTACATTTTATACCAAAAAGATCAACATTTATAATTTTTTGTTTTGGGATTGCTAAAAAATTGATTCTGTTTAAATAAAAAAATTATAATAAAATTTATTACAACGTTTCATAAATGAATATTCCTTCCGAATTGCAAACAAAGGATTGGCGTAAAACGCAAAACTGGTGGAAGGGCGGTAAATCCAATGAATGCGAGATCTTTCAGCGAAATCAAATTCAACAAATAACAAATCAAATCTGCCATAAAACAAATAAAAGATTAAATATTCGAACCATGGAATTTAGAGAACACGCCAATCCACTAACCAATTCAGACGGTTTTGATTGGACTGAAAACTTCGATGGATACCAGCAACTTTCCAATGGAACGCAGTTGTATTATAATCTGAAAATGATTTGCGACAAGGGTGGTGCGCAAACCCGTTCACTGCGCGAAGTGTATCATTTTATCAACGCGCAAATTGATTTTTTGCGTTTGCATCCGGAACTGTCTATTATTTTCATTAATATTTTAGACGGAGATACTAGTTTTTATCAAAAGGACAAGTTTGATTATTTAATGAATCTGAATGAAAATCACCCATTACATAAAAAAATTGTTATAGTGGACATGGTTGGATTCCGGGATTGGTATGTGTCTAATTGCATGCCAGCGTCGACGGTTGCAACTCTAGAAGAAGGAAGCTAATAATTTGATAAGCCAAATCAAATGAAATCCGTTTTCGAGCAATCGAATTACTTTCACGATAATTGGTTAAAAACATCGAATTGTATTTTTCACGTTGAACTGTAATAAAATGGTTAAAATGATCGACTATTTTTTTTTGTTGGTCAATCGACACGGCCGGCTCAATGGTTATTGTTGCATAACTTCTTTCAGATCGATCTTTTGTTTTATCATAAAAGATTTCATGATCGGGAATCATGGAAAGACACAATCGATTGTGTATATTATTATCAATGCACTTTAGTAGCATGTTCGTGCTGGACTGCATGCCCTGAATTAATCTACCAATTTTGTAAGTATTGTTTTGCGGCAATTGGTAGAGTTCACCTCCAATGGTGTAATTATTCGATACATTCAATTCAAAATGGAACTGTTTTTTTTGCGGATAAATTGTAAATGGAATTGCGTCGCTGCTATGTTGCGCGGTGGCAGGCTGTTTTGCAACAAACAGAAAACTGCAAACGGCATAATCCGTGTCATCAAAAACCGACTCTTCGAATACATTCACGCGAATGACTTG
>JACCED011474980.1_pt1 | contig 12669 bp, 12 predicted proteins | sample 7455021 | NCBI WGS metagenome assembly JACCED01 (sample SAMN15323456, study PRJNA562643) | freshwater metagenome | isolation source: river surface water | place: USA:Blue River Watershed | collected 2017-08-19
CAAAATCTTTATCTTGGTTAACGGCCAGTTCAAGAACACAATTTTCATAAACTTGAATCATAGTTAAAGGAACGGCAACGCCGCTATCTTTAAAAATGTGGCTCATCCCTATTTTTTTTCCTACTAATTCTAACATCTAATTTTACTCCTAATTTTTTGTTCCGTTAATAGCAATTTTAATGTTAACGCCAGCAGAAAGGTTTAATTTCATCAAAGCATCAACCGTTTGGGCTGTCGGAGAAATTATCAATAATCTTTTTGACGATCTAATTTCAAATTGTTCTCTAGAATCTTTATCAACGTGAGGACCTCTTATAACTGTAAATTTTTGAATTTTAGTCGGAAGAGGAACTGGACCTTTAATTCCAGCTCCAGTTCTTCTAACAGTGCCAATAATTTCGTTCATCGCTTTGTTTAACACAAGATGATCGAAAGATTCAAGAGTAATTTTAATGCTCTCTTTATTTTTCATATTTTAAAAACCTATTTTATAATCTTAGAAACAACGCCGGCACCAACAGTTCTACCACCTTCACGAATAGCAAAACGCAATCCTTCCTCCATAGCAATAGGAGAAATCAATTCAACCGTAATCTTTACATTGTCACCAGGCATAACCATCTCTACACCATCAGCAAGTGTAACAGAACCAGTTACATCAGTAGTCCTGAAATAAAATTGAGGACGATAGTTCTTGAAAAAAGGAGTATGTCTTCCGCCCTCTTCCTTAGTCAAAATATAAACCTCAGCCTCAAAATGTGTATGAGGAGTAATAGAAGCAGGTTTACATAAAACTTGGCCACGCTCAACATCTTCCTTCTTAGTGCCACGAAGCAAAATACCAGCATTATCACCAGCTCTTCCTTCATCAAGAAGCTTCTTAAACATCTCAATGCCTGTACAAGTAGTCTTCTGAGTCGCACGAATACCAACAATCTCTAACTCTTCGTTTAATTTAATAATTCCACGCTCAATTCTACCAGTAACCACAGTACCACGACCAGAAATTGAAAACACATCTTCAATCGGCATCAAAAAAGGTTTATCAGTAGCACGAACAGGCTCAGGAATATAAGCATCAACAGCATCCATCAAAGCCTGCATAGACTTCTCGCCAATATCAGAGTCTTCGCCTTCAAGAGCTTTGAGCGCAGAACCTTTAATAATAGGAATTTTATCGCCAGGAAAATCATAAGATGACAACAATTCACGAACCTCCATCTCAACAAGCTCAAGAAGCTCAGCATCCTCAACCATGTCAACCTTATTCAAGAAAACTACAATAGAAGGAACACCAACCTGCTTAGCAAGCAAAATGTGTTCACGAGTTTGTGGCATCGGACCATCAGCAGCAGATACAACCAAAATAGCACCATCCATCTGAGCAGCACCAGTAATCATATTCTTTACATAGTCAGCGTGTCCAGGACAATCAACGTGAGCATAATGTCTGTTAGCAGTTTCATATTCAACATGAGCAGTATTAATAGTAATACCACGCTCCTTCTCCTCAGGAGCAGCATCAATCTGATCATAACCACGCTTCTCAGCCATACCAGCTTTAGAAAGATAAGTTGTAATCGCTGCAGTAAGTGTAGTTTTACCATGATCAACGTGACCTATAGTACCAATATTAACATGGGGCTTATTACGTTGGAAGACTTGTTTGGACATAAAATTAAAACTTTTTCAAATTGATATAATTAATTCAAAATACACACTTAAGGAAAACCCCAAGATACTTAACAAAGAAGTTTGAACTTGATTTAGCGCTTTCTTTGAAGGGAAGCAATCAAATCTAAGAAATAATAAATAAAATGCAAATAAAATTTTTAAATTCCACACTGATTATGATTTTACAAAATTTAACTTAAAAAAAGAATAAGAAATTTAAAAAAATTTTAATATAAACTGACAACCAAGTTGAGAGATTTTACAATTAAAAACACAAGGTTTCATTTACAAAATTGATTTAATAAAAAATTTAAATTACTATGCACGAAGTTAATTAGCGCATAGTAATTTACTTTAGTTATTATAATACATTTCGAATTCAACTGGATGAGGAATTTGTTCATAACGCTCAACTTCTTTCATTTTCAAAGAAATATAAGCGTCGATTTGTTCATTAGTAAACACTCCGCCTTCAAGCAAGAAAGCACGATCTTTATCAAGAGCATGAAGAGCATCACGAAGAGAACGAGAAACTGTAGGAATTTTTTTCAATTCTTTTTCAGACAGATGATACAAGTCTTGATTTTTTGGCTCGCCTGGATGGATTTTATTTTTTATACCATCAAGACCAGCCATCAACAAAGCAGCACAAGTTAAATAAGGATTTGAAGCAGGGTCAGGAAAACGAGTTTCAATTCTACGAGCTTTCTCATTAGTTACGTGCGGAATACGAATTGAAGCTGAACGGTTTTTTGCTGAATAAGCTAAAAGAACAGGAGCTTCATAGCCAGGAACCAAACGTTTGTAGCTGTTTGTTGTAGCATTAGCAAAAGCGTTAATAGCTTTAGCATGCTTAATTATTCCACCAATGTAATACAAAGCTAACTCTGAAAGATTTGCATGTTCTTTTCCCATAAAAAGATTATTACCATTTTTCCAAATTGATTGGTGAACGTGCATACCAGAACCGTTATCAGCAAAAATTGGTTTAGGCATAAAAGTTGCTGTTTTACCATAAGATTGGCAAACATTGTGGATAACATACTTAAATTTCTGAATGTTATCTCCTGTTCCAGTAAGAGTGCTGTATTTAAAACCAAGCTCAAACTGAGAGTTAGCAACTTCATGATGATGAAGAATTGGCACAATACCAACTTCACGGAGTGTTTCAATCATTTCAGAACGAATATCTTGCCCAGTATCAAGAGGAGCTGGATCAAAATATGCTCCTTTGATTTGAGAACGACGTGCTAAGTTTCCACCATCGATCATTTTATTTGTGTTGTGCGGAGCTTCTTCAGAATCAATTTCATGAGACGAACCGTGAGTTCCAACTTTGAAACGCACATCGTCAAATACGAAAAATTCAGGTTCTGGACCAAAGTAAGCAACATCACCAATTCCTGATTTTTTTAGATATTCTTCTGCTTTTTTAGCAGTAAAACGAGGATCACGATCATAGCCTTTTCCTGTCGTAGGATCAATTACATCGCATGTTAAAACAAGAGTCGGATGAGTAGAAAAAGGATCAATAAAAGCAGTTTCAAGATCAGGAATCATTAACATGTCTGATTCATTAATTTCTTTCCAAGCTTGAACTGAAGAACCATCAAAAGCAACGCCTTTTAACAACGCCTCTTCATCAACTTGATCAGCGCAGTGACTAATATGAAGCCATTTTCCGTTGTAGTCAGAAAAACGAAAATCAACAAATTTAATATTACTATTTTTTATCATATCGAAGATATGAGAACAGTCGCTAGCTTTGGACATTTTGAGTTACCGAAATTTTATTTGAAAGAAGAGTAACGGCAAAAAATTTTTATTGCCGATCTTTTGTAAGATGGGACTAAATTTTTAACTTTTCTAATTTGAAAAGTATAGAGGTTTTTTAAAAAAATTTAAGAGAAAATGACTAATTAGAAATAAAAAAACCGCAGCTCATTTGCAACGTCAATTCGCTAAGGTTTAAATAAGGTTTGAATTTATTAGATGGATTAAATATAGATGAATTTTCTCTAAAATAAAAAATTTCTAATTGATTTTTTATTTCGTGATCTGTAAAAACAGCCTTCCGATTTTTACCCAGCTTTTTCATGAGTGCCCTTAGCTCAGCTGGATAGAGCAACAGCCTTCTAAGCTGTAGGTCAAACGTTCGAATCGTTTAGGGCACGCCAAAGTTCACTTATCTTTCTAAAAAATTAACCTTCCATATATTCTTGATTGTATTATTTCAGTTTTGTAAGGAGCTTCTTTTTAACAATAAAATTATTTTCTTTTTTTAGATCATAAATCAACACCGTCATTACAAGGAAAATTTGCTAGGAACCAAAAATAAAATTTTGTTTTAATCAATTTTTTCTGGATTGATTCTTAGCAATTCATTCTCACAATAAAGAAAAAATTAACTTCTTTCCCCAAAAATTGCAGTGCCAATTCTTATATAATTTGCATCTAAAGCAATAGCTTCTTCAAAATCAGCAGTCATACCCATTGAAAGGTTTTTAAGGTTATTCTTTTTGGCAATTTTATTAAGCAAAGCAAAATAAGGAGATGCAAGCTCTTCTAGATTAGGAATACACATCAAACCAACAATATTAAGGCTACATTCATTTTTTACAAAATACAAAAAGTCAGAAACTTCATTTGGTAAAATTCCACCCTTTTGAGGTTCTTCACTAACATTAACTTGAACAAAAATCTTGGGATTTTTTTGATGCTTTTTAATTTCTTTTTTTAGTTCAAGAGCAAGTTTTTGATTGTCAAGAGAATGTATAAAATCAAACATTTCAACCGCATCAGAAGCTTTATTGCTTTGTAAGCTTCCAATAAAATGCAATTTGATTTGGGGATTTTCTTTTTTAATTTCAAACCATTTTTCTTGAGCTTCTTTAATATAATTTTCGCCAAAATTTGTTACACCACATTTAATTGCTTGATAAATTTTATCAATCGACTGCTTCTTAGAAACTGCAATTAAATTAATATCTGATTTATTTTTAGAATAAATCTTGCAAGCTTGATTAATACCTTGATTAATTAAAAATAAGTTACGCTCAATTTGATTAATATTTTTGTTGTTCATGAATAAAAAAGTTTTATCTGAAATAAAGAAATTTGACTTAAAAAATACCAAAAAAGATTTGCCAAAAAGTTTTTTCTTTCTTGATAAAAAAAAGATTCTCGCTGCAAATTGTAATTTGGAAAATGTTATAAAACAATTACCAAATAATTGTGCTGTAATAGTTCGTCAATATGAAATGAAAAAAGAAGAACGAGAAAACCTTGCTAAATCAATTATCAAAATTGCTAGACCTTTAGGAATAAAAACATTAATTGGAAAAGATTTTTATTTAGCAAGAAAAGTAAGAGCTGATGGTGTTCATTTTTCAGATTTTGATATTATGCCTTTTAACTTTTTGAGAGAAAAAAAATATTTAAAGAAATTTATTTTCACCTTTTCTTGCCATAGCTTAAAGTCATTGCTAAAATCACAAATTTTCCAACCTGATATAGTTTTTATTTCACCAATTTTCCCAACCACAAGCCATATTAACACAAAAACTTTGGGAATAAAAAATTTAGCAAAAATCACTTTAAAAACTAAAAGCAAAACTTATTGTAAAACATCTATTTGTGCTTTGGGAGGAATTGATAAAAATAATATCATATCAATCAGAAAGCTTAGAAAAATATCCGGCTTCGGTGCTATAAGTTTATTTTTAGAGAATTAATTGTATTTTAGAAAATTTATGAAAATTACTCCTGTTATTTTATCTGGTGGTTCTGGAACAAGATTATGGCCGCTTTCTCGCAGTTTAAATCCAAAACAATTTCTTGATTTTTTTGATAAGAATTCTTTATTCCAAAAAGCTGCTTTAAGAGTAAAAAATGATATTAACTTTAATAATCCAATAATTGTTTGTAACAACGAGCATCGCTTTATTGCTGCTGAGGAATTACAACATGTCGGGATAAAACCAAAATCAATAATTCTTGAACCAATTGGACGCAATACTGCTCCCGCCGTTACAATTGCAGCTCTAAATGTTGAATTAGGAGATGAAGATATAATTTTAGTTATGCCTTCAGATCACATAATTCTTGAAGAAGAAAAATTTATTAATCACGTACAAAAAGCTGTAAAAGCTGCAATAGAAGGCTATTTAGTAACTTTTGGAATTATACCAGATAGAGCAGAAACTGGTTATGGCTATATCAAACAAGGAAAGCAACTTGAATTAGATGAAGCTTTAACCGTAGATAAATTCATTGAAAAACCACAAAAAGAAACAGCTACAAAATTTTTACAAGATGGGGGATATTTGTGGAATAGTGGAATTTTCATGTTTAAAGCCTCAACATATCTTGAAATTCTACAAGAACTGCAACCAGAAATTTTTGAATATTGCATGAATTCTTATGAAAATTCGGCTAAAGACCTGGACTTTGTAAGACTTGAAAAAGAAAATTTTGAAAGATGTCCTAACATTTCAATTGATTACGCAGTAATGGAAAAAGCTAAAAAAGTAGCTGTTGTTCCAATATCAGTTGGTTGGTCTGATGTTGGTAACTGGCAAGCAATCTCAGATATTTCTGAAAAAAATTCTGAAGGAAATAGCTTAATTGGTGATGTAATTTCTTTGAAAACAAAAAACTCCTACATTAACTCAAGAAATGGTCTAGTTGCAACAATTGGAGTAGAAGACTTGATTGTAATAACTCTAAAAGACGCAACCTTAATTGCTCATAAGAATAATGCCCAAGATGTAAAAGATGTTGTTGATATCTTAAAAAATAATCAACGCGAAGAATGCACCTCAAGCCCAAAAACATTGCGTCCTTGGGGTAGTTTTGAAACTATCGATTTAGGAGATCGATTCAAGGTAAAAAGAATTACTGTAAAACCTAGAGCCTCGCTGTCTTTACAAATGCACCATCACAGAGCTGAACATTGGGTTGTTGTAAGAGGCGAAGCTGTAGTAACCTGTGATGACAAAGAATTCGTTTTAAATGAAGATCAATCAACTTATATTCCAATTGGTAAAAAACATCGTCTTGAAAATAGAGGTAATTCTGTTTTAGAAATAATTGAAGTTCAGACAGGAAGCTATTTAGGAGAAGACGATATTGTCAGATTTAGCGATATTTATGGAAGATAATTTTTAAAAAATGTCTATTTTTCTTACAATTATTACTCATGAAATTTTGCTTAACTTTCGCAATCTAAGCAAAATCTTAGCAAACTTTCTATTCTTTGTAATTTCTTTTTCTTTATGCTTTTTACTAGCTCAGAATAATGAAACAAATAACAACTTCTACTATTTGAGCTTACTTTGGATATCTTTAATCTTTTGTCTGATTTTCTCATCTGTTGAATTTCTGAAGAAAGATTTTGATGATGGATCAATTGAACAATTAATAATTTCTTTAGAAAATTTTGAAGTATTTATTTTGGCAAAAGTATTAGGAAACTGGCTTTCTTCTACATTACCAATTATTATTATCACTCCTTTAATAGGAAAAATAATTAATCTCAACCAAACTGAAATAAATCAATTTTTAATATTAATAATTTTAGCTAGTTTAATAATAAATTTTATCTGCACTTTTTGTGGAAGCCTTTCTGTTCTTGGTAATTCAGCTCCAATGATCGCAGTAATTGCAATGCCTCTTATTATTCCTATTTTACTAATTGCTTTTAGTGGAAATTTAAATTCATCTGAAAACTTTCAAAACAGTTTGAAAATTCTAATTGGACTTGTTGTTTTTATTGGATCAATAAGCATTTTTGCTACATCAAAAATTGTTAAGATTGCTGCAGAGTGAGTGGAAAAATAGTTTTCTACATGTTTTATATGAACTATTTTAATGGTGCCACTAAAAAAACTTTAAGAATTATGAATAAAATCCATCACAACTTGACCAATTCCAACTGCTTCACCTTCGTTAAATTTGATCTTGCCAATTTTTACATCGTGATCAGACCTAATCGAGTTTTCCATCTTCATTGCTTCAATTACAACTAGCTCTTGTCCAGCTTTAACTTCATCTCCTTCTTTAACTTTAAAACGAACAATTTTTCCAGTAATTGGAGAAGTTAAGTTAACTGGTTTAGCGTTTTTCTGAATTTTAGGCATAAACTTAGAAAGCTCAGCATTTCTTGGAGACATAACCGAAACAAAAACGTCTGAACCAGAATATTGCAATAAATAATTGCCAGTACGATTGTTCTCACGAATTTTCACACCAACACTATTGCCATTTACAATACCACGGAAAAGTTTTTCACCATTTGTCCAAGAAGTTTCAACGACAATTTCATCATTATCACAAAGAATTTTAATGCCATTTTCGTATTTTTCCAATAAATCAACTAGATAAGATTTTTCATCTAAAACCACTACCCAACGATCGGAAATTTGTTTTTCTCTATGATATAATTGACCAGAGATTTTTGCATTTCTTTCAAAATTGCGCAAGAAAATATACATTGAAGTAGCAATTAAAACCTCTTGAGCTGCTGAGTCAACTTCATTGCCTGAAAATCCAGCTGGAAATTCTTCTTTAATGAAAGCAGTTGAGATATTTCCTTGGATAAATTTTTCATTTCTCATAATGGTTTCAAGGAAACTAATATTGTGAGAAACACCTCCAATTGCAAAACCTCCTAGGGCACCGCGCATGTTTTCAATTGCTTCGAGTCTATTTTGGCCATAAGAGCAAAGTTTAGCAATCATAGCATCATAAAACATACTTACTTCACCACCTTCATAAACTCCAGAATCAACACGAACATTCTCGCTTTCTTGCGGTTCAATATAAAGATTAATACGACCAGATGAAGGCAAGAAACCACGAGAAGGGTCTTCAGCATAAATACGAGATTCCATTGCCCATCCATTTAATTTTATATCTTCTTGTTTAAATGGTAATTTTTCATCAAGAGCAATTTTTATCATTAATTCAACAAGATCCAAGCCAGTAATAAGTTCAGTCACAGGATGCTCAACTTGCAGACGTGTATTCATTTCTAAGAAATAGAAATTTTTGTTTTTGTCCACGATATATTCAATTGTTCCTGCAGAAAAATATCCTACTTTCTTTGCTAAAGCTTTTGATTGCTCGTACATTTTTTGACGAGTTACTTCATCAATGAAAGAGCTTGGAGCTTCTTCAATAACTTTCTGGTTATTTCTTTGAATTGAACATTCTCTTTCACCTAAACATACAATATTTCCATGCTTGTCGGCAAGAACCTGAATCTCAATATGTCTTGGGTTCTCAATAAATTTTTCAATAAAAATTCTATCATCAGAGAAGCTGTTTCTTGCTTCGTTAGAGGCCGAAGTAAATGCATCATCCATTTCTTCTTTTTTCCAAACTATTCTCATACCTTTCCCACCACCACCAGCAGAAGCTTTAACCATTACTGGGAATCCAATTTTCTCAGCAATCTCAGCAGCTTCTTTTGAATCTTTTATGATACCCATATGACCTGGAACAGTGCTAACTCCAGCTTCAATTGCTAATTTTTTTGATTCAATTTTGTCTCCCATCATTTCAATTGAATGAACAGAAGGACCAACAAATATTACGCCATTTTTCTCAAGAGCGTTTGCAAAAGCACGGTTTTCTGATAAAAATCCATAACCTGGATGAACTAAATTAGCGCCAGTTTTTTTGATAGCAGCTAAAATTTTATCAACATTTAAGTAGCTTTGCGAAGAAGGAGAGGGACCAATATTAACTGCTTCATCAGCCATTTGTACAAAAAGCGAATTTGTGTCAGCGTCTGAATAGACAGCAACAGTTTTAATTCCAAGCTTGCGACAAGTTTTTATGATACGGCAAGCAATTTCACCACGATTGGCAATCAGTAATTTATATGATTTTTGCATTGGAAAGATTAATTGTTTTACTGGAAATTTTTCTAAGAATTATTTATGATTTTTATCAAAACGAAGAATCTTCATAATAATTTAAGCATATAAGAAATCAAACTAAATCATGCAAAAAGCTTTTCATTATATAAATTTAGCACGATTAAATCGTCCAACAGGAATTTACTTATTGTTTTTACCATGTCTTTTCGGGATTTTTTTATCTTTAAAAAGAGTAGAATCAAGTTTATCAGAGTATTTATATTTTATTTTTATATTTGCTTTGGGATCAATATTAATGAGAAGTGCCGGCTGCATAATAAATGACTTATTTGATCGCAAGTTTGATATATTGGTAAAAAGAACAAAAAATAGACCATTAGCCTCAAAAAAAATCACACTAAACGCAGCTTTAACTTTTCTTATCTTACTTTTACTAGCAAGTTTTTTACTAATTTTACAATTTAATAAATATACTATTTTGTCAGGATTTTTTGCGCTAATTTTAGTTGCAACTTATCCACTGATGAAACGCATAACTTACTATCCTCAAATTTTTCTGGGACTAACCTTTAATTTTGGAATTATAATTTCCAGCTTAGCAATTTTAGAAACAATAACTTTTGATTCTTTTATACTTTATATTTGTGCAGTAATTTGGACATTAATTTACGACACAATTTATGCTTATCAAGATATTGAAGATGATTTAAAAATTGGAGTCAAATCAACAGCAATAAAATTTGGTGAACAACCGCAAGCAATTCTGATTAGTTTAATAATTTCTATGTTCTCACTTCTAATTTACATAGGGATATCAAAGATATTTAGTATTTGGTTTTTTATAATCAACTCTACAGCTTTTGTGATTTTAGTTAGCAAGATAATAAGATGTGATTTCAAAAATCCTAAACACTGTCTAAAAGTTTTTAAAGATAATGTTTTAATTGGATCTTTAATTTCAGTAGCAATTCTTTTAGGATAAAATTTATTTTATGAAAATTGGTTTATTTGGAGGTAGTTTTAATCCTCCTCACCAAGGACACTTACATATTAGTAACTTAGCAATAAAAAAACTAAAACTTGATCAAGTTTGGTGGATTCCAACATCTCACAATCCTTTTAAAAATAAGGCAATTTATGAAAGCTATGATAAGAGATGCAAAAAATGCAGCCTTTTAATTGAAAAGAATCCAAAAATTATTCTTAAAGAAATAGATGAAATATATACTGAAAAACTAGTCAAAAATTTACAAAATAAATACAAAAATTACCATTTCATTTGGATAATGGGGGCTGATAACTTAGAGAAATTTCACCAATGGGATTATTTTAAAAATTTAATAAAACTTATTCCATTTGCAATTTTTAGTAGAGAAAAACATTTGTTAAAAATTAGAAAAACCAAATCTTTTACTATCTATAAATCTTTAAAGAAAAATAAAAATTCTCTACCACAATTTTTAATTTTCAGAACTAAGAATTTGAATATTTCTTCAACAGAAATTAGACAAAATATACAAAATAGAAATTAATAATTTAACATGTTTGATTATATAGTTGATACACATTGTCATCTTGATTTAATAGAAAAGCAAGGGCTTTCCATTGAAGAAGTTATTTCCAATTCTTTAATTAATAAGGTTAATATTTTGCAAACAATTTGTACTAGGATAACTAAAATTGAAGAAATTCTAACTTATACAAGATTGCATGATTTTATTTATGCTTCTGCTGGAATTCATCCTTGCAATGTTAAAGAAGAGCCAGTTTTTAACGCTGAACAAATTATTAATATTTGCAATTCTAACAATAAAATTATTGGAATTGGCGAAACTGGTCTGGACTATTATCACGACAAGTCGTCTATCTCTCTACAAAAAACTAGTTTCTTAGAACACATAGAAGCTTCACGAAAAACCAAACTTCCACTAATTATTCATAGTCGAGATGCTGACGATGATATGATAGAAATTTTATCAAGTGAACAAAAAAAAGGTCAATTTCCAGCTCTTTTACATTGTTTTTCTTCTTCAGAAAATTTAGCAAAAAAAGCAATTGATCTTGGAATTTATATTTCAGTTTCTGGAATTGTAACTTTTAAAAATGCAGTACAACTTCAAGAAATTATAAAAAAATTACCTTTAGAATTTTTACTTGTTGAAACTGATTCTCCTTATTTAGCTCCAACTCCTTACAGAGGAAAAACAAATCAGCCAGCTTTTACAAAACATGTTGTAGAATTTATAGCAGAACTAAAAAATATAAAAGTAGAAGAAGTAATTCATGAAACCTCAGAAAATTTTTTTACCATTTTCAAGAAAGCAAAAAAGTTATGAAAAAAAACTTTATAAATGAAGCTTTAAAGCAAGCAAAAACTGCTTTTGAGAAAAATGAAGTTCCTGTCGGGGCTGTTATTGTTGAAGATGGAGAAATTATTGCACTAGCTCATAACCAGAATCTTACTTTAAAAGATCCAACTGCTCATGCTGAAATCTTAGCTCTTAGAATTGCGGCTGAAAAAAAGCAAACTTCAAGATTAGACAATTGCGATCTTTACGTAACCTTAGAACCTTGCACAATGTGTGCAGCTGCAATTTCTTTAGCAAGAATCAGAAGAGTTTACTATTGTATTAGTGATAAAAAATTTGGCGCGATAGAAAATGGGGTTAGATTCTTTAATAATAAATCATGTCACCATAAACCAGAAACTTATTCTGGTTTTTCAGAAACGAAAGCAAAAGAATTGATGATAAGTTTTTTTAAAAATAGAAGATAATTGTTTCACGTGAAACAATTTCTAAAAAAATGATCCAGTAAGACTCTGAATTGATTTTATTCAGCGACTTAAGAAATAAGAATCTCTACAACTACTAAAATTTTTATCTACTTTAATCAGAATCTATTTCTTAAATCATAATCCCCCTCTATTCAATAGATAAAGATCTTAACAATGTTTCACATGAAACTTTTGATTCATAAAGTTATATACCAAAACATAAATCTATACTCTTAATTAATTCCAACTAAACTTTCCCACAATATCAACTAAATTTGTGGATTTATGGCGAAGGCTTATTCTTTGGATTTAAGGCAAAGAGTTTTTAATTTA
>JACCED011621313.1_pt1 | contig 12668 bp, 12 predicted proteins | sample 7455021 | NCBI WGS metagenome assembly JACCED01 (sample SAMN15323456, study PRJNA562643) | freshwater metagenome | isolation source: river surface water | place: USA:Blue River Watershed | collected 2017-08-19
CTAATAGTAGCAAATCAGTTGTTAGTGCGCTCGAGAGGCTTATAGTCCAACCCATCAATTGGATTGAGGGAGACATTCAAGATACTCGATTGGTAGAAAATGCCCTCAGAAATTATAAAATTGATGCAGTAATTCATTTTGCCGGTTTAAAGTCTGTAGGGGACTCTGAAAAAACTCCATTAAAGTATTATCAAAATAATGTGTGCGGCACCGTGAATCTTTTAGAGGCGATGAAAAACGCCAATCTAAAACAACTTGTTTTCAGTAGTAGCGCAACAGTCTATGGAATCCCTCATTGCTTACCTTATAGTGAAAATCATCCATTAAATCCAATTAATCCCTACGGAAGAACTAAATTACAGATTGAGCAAATGCTGCGAGATATCGCAACTAGTGATGAAAACTGGCGGATTATTGCTTTGAGATACTTTAATCCCGTTGGCGCCCACGAATCTGGCTTAATTGGGGAAAATCCAAGGGGGATTCCAAACAATTTAATGCCCTACCTAGTGAAAGTTGCAAGAGGGGACCTTCCAGAGTTGAAAATTTATGGCAATGATTACCCGACACCTGATGGCACGGGGATTCGGGATTATATCCACGTGATGGATTTGGCGGAAGGACATCTTGCCTCGCTTAAATACTTAAAAAACTTTAGAGGTTACGATGCATTAAATCTGGGTACTGGAAAAGGTTTTAGCGTACTAGAATTAATTAAGGAATTTGAGAAAGTCTGTGGTTCAATTATTAAATATCGATACACCGCTCGTCGAGAGGGTGATTTGGCAGAATACTACGCAGATCCAAGTCGTGCAAATAGAATATTACAGTGGAGTCCAAAAAGAAATTTGCAGGATATGGTCAGATCAACCTGGAATTTTGATGCTAAGCCACATCTTTAAATAATTAAAATCCGACATTTTTTATTAGTTTTCAATTTTAAGTTTGCGAATATCATACATATTCGTATTAAGAAATATTATTTACAGGAGTTTGGCAAGATTTCTGGTTATACGTATCACCAAAAAGTCCCCTTCCTACTCGGAAACCAAAAAAGAAATATCTAATTTCTGTTACAACCTTAAGAAGCCGATATGACAGTTGATCTGCTTGGAGGGTATTAAATTTATGTGTTGCTTCTGCTTTGCTGTTTATGGCGCACCTAACTATGGGGAAATACGATTCAAAGAAATTTAAATGAAAGAAACATATCTAATTTCTTAACCTCAAACTTTATATCTTTGATTGCAAATGTTGCGGCATCAAGCTTCTTGGAACATGACAGGTCAAATGGCTGAATGTAAAAGTTGCCTAAAGAGAGTCTGTGAACAAATTAGATAATATCGCTTAAGTTGAGCATGAGATTGGACTTAAAATATCTGTGGCGCTATTTAAAGAGCTAGGATAATAACAAACTTCGTAAAGTCAAGTTAAAATCAAAACATATGTGGTTACGGAAATTAAGAATTTGAATTGTTTTAAATCACCTATATTTGACATTATAATATATTTAATAAATAGATTATAAATATAGTTTTATTTTATTAAATATCTCAAACACTGCCAAGTACGAATAGCATATTACGCTCCAAAAATTGGGAATATATAAGTAGAATTTTTTGACTTTTACTAATATGTTTCGTCATTTTGAGAAGTTTTGGATTACAGACAATTTGTAAAGCATTATTTACCCCGCACCGAGATTTAATATGTCAAAGGGCTTGAATAATTTTTTTGAAGTACAATAATGTATTTTATAGAAGTTCTATCACTCTATAAAAATTTATCTAATCCTTTAATAATAATACATGTTTAAAATATCCTCCTTAAATATAAATCTTTTTAGATTAATAAATAAAGTTAATTACCATAGATTTATAAAGCATTTTGTTATCCTCAGACTTAAATTAATAGTTTCCTTTAAATCATAAAAATAAATTGATATATATTAATAATGTTGCGCTTTTCGATACTTCTATTTTTAAAATTTTTCACCACTGATTTATTTGTAACATCACTAAAATGAGAGTTCTTGTAACTGGTTCAGCTGGATTTATTGGTTCCGCTCTTGTGCTACGACTTCTTGATCGGGGCGACATTGTTATTGGTATTGACAACCATAACGACTATTACGATACAACTTTGAAGGAGTCTCGCCTAGCGCGCCATGCAAATCATCATAACTATATTCATTTACGTATTAATCTTGCAGATCGTCAGGCAATAAATCACTGCTTCTCGACCTATAGGCCGCATCGGGTTATTAATTTGGCAGCTCAGCCGGGGGTGCGCTACTCTATCGAAAATCCACTAATCTACATAGACAGTAATATTGTTGGCTTTTCCAACATTCTTGAGGGTTGCCGTCACTATGATGTTGAACATTTAGTTTACGCTTCAAGTTCTAGTGTCTATGGGGCCAACACTACCATGCCATATTCCGTTCACCATAATGTAGATCATCCATTATCCCTCTACGCAGCTAGTAAAAAGAGTAATGAACTCATGGCTCACGCCTACAGCTGTATTTATAGCTTACCAACGACTGGATTGCGATTCTTCAGTGTTTATGGTCCTTGGGGTCGCCCGGACATGGCGCTTTTCAAGTTCACTAAAGCCTTACTGGCTGGTGAGACAATCCAATTGTTTAATAATGGAAAGCACCGACGTGATTTTACTTACATTGATGACGTAGTTGAGGGTATTGTCCGAGTTTTAGATAAACCTGCCGCACCCAATCCTGATTGGCGGAAAGCAGAGCCGGACCCCTCTTCTAGTTTAGCTCCTTGGCGTGTATACAACATCGGTAATAATTGCTCAGTTGAGTTGTTGGATTTTATTGCGGTATTAGAAAATATAATTTGCAAAAAGGCTGTGATTGAGCTCTTGCCCTTGCAGCTCGGTGATGTTCCTGATACTTATGCGGACGTGACAGATCTTGTTGAGAACTTTGACTTCAAGCCAGCGACCAGTATTAAGCAAGGTGTGAAAAACTTCGTTACTTGGTATCGAAATTATTATAAAGTATGAAAAACTATGCAATTATCTGATATTAGGCTTGCCATCATTGGATTGGGTTATGTAGGTCTTCCCTTGGCTGTTGCATTCGGGCGTAAGCGTCGTGTAGTAGGTTTTGATATCAACCAAAACCGTATTGACCAATTATTGGCTGGTAATGATCTCACGCTTGAAACATCTAAAGAGGAGCTTATTGCTGCGAAGAGGCTAACTTATACTATTAATCCTAATGATCTGGCTGATTGCAATTGTTTTATTGTAACAGTCCCCACCCCCATTGACGAATATAAAAGACCAAACTTGGCCCCCCTCATAAAGGCAAGTCAAACCGTCGGTAATTTTTTAAAAGCGGGAGATATTGTCATCTATGAGTCCACCGTTTATCCAGGCTGTACTGAGGAAGACTGCGTCCCAGTCTTGGAAAAAAACTCTGGCCTTAAGTTCAATCGAGATTTCTTTTGCGGCTATAGCTCAGAGCGTATAAATCCCGGTGATAAGGAACATCGCCTTACATCAATCAAAAAAGTAACATCAGGCTCAACCCCTGAAATTGCTGACTTGGTTGATGCACTTTATAATGAAATTATTGAAGTAGGTACGTTTAAAGCGGAAAGTATTAAAGTTGCAGAAGCTGCTAAGGTTATTGAAAATACCCAACGCGATCTGAACATTGCCCTTATTAATGAGTTAGCAATTATTTTTAATAAAATGGGAATTAATACCGAGGCTGTTCTTAATGCCGCCGGTACTAAATGGAACTTCCTTCCATTCAGGCCGGGCCTAGTTGGCGGGCACTGCATCGGTGTTGACCCGTACTATCTAACGCACAAAGCTCAGTCTATCGGTTATCACCCAGAGATCATCATGGCTGGACGGCGCTTAAACGATAGCATGGCAGCGCACATAGTCGCCCAATTAGTCAAAGCCATGTCGAATAAGCGCATTCAGGTTTATGGTGCCAAAGTGCTAATTATGGGGCTAACATTCAAAGAAAACTGTCCTGATGTTAGGAATAGTCGTGTGATTGATATTGTTTATCAACTGAAAGACTATAACTGCGATGTAGATGTTTATGATCCCTGGATTAATGATCAGGAAGTAGAAAATGAATTTGGTATAAAACCAATCACCCAACTCAATACTGGATATTACGATACTATAATAATATCCATTGCCCATAGTGAATTTAAAAATATGGGCTCTGCTAAGATTAGAGCATTAGGTAAGCCTACTTCAATTCTTTATGATCTAAGGTATATCTTTCCACCTCAGGAATCAGATCTAAGATTGTGAAGATATGATAGTTTATGAGTCTTTAAAAGATCAACTTAATGCCAATCCAAAAACATGGTTGATCACCGGAGTTGCAGGTTTCATTGGTAGCAATTTGTTAGAAGCATTGCTCAAACTTAATCAGCATGTTATAGGACTTGATAACTTCAGTACGGGATATCAGAACAACATTGATGAAGTAAAAACCCTAGTTTCCCCTAGTCAATGGGCAAGATTTAGGTTTGTTAAGGGCGATATTTGTGATTTAACGACCTGTAAAAATGTCTGCGATGGTGTGGATTACGTGCTTCACCAAGCGGCTCTCGGTTCTGTGCCCCGCAGCATCGAAGACCCCATCCTCACCAATAAGAATAACATTGATGGCTTCCTAAATATCTTAGTAGCGGCACGAGATTCTAAGATCAAGCGCTTCGTCTATGCCGCAAGTAGCTCAACTTATGGTGATCATATTGATTTGCCAAAAGTGGAGGATAGGATTGGCAAGCCCTTATCACCATATGCTGTTACAAAATTTGTTAATGAGCTTTATGCAGGAGTGTTCGCTAGTACCTATGGAATTAAATGCGTTGGGCTACGCTACTTTAATGTATTTGGCCGTCGTCAAGATCCTGATGGAGCATACGCAGCAGTTATTCCTAAGTGGATAGCGGCCATGATTAGGCAAGAGCCAATTTTTATCAATGGCGATGGTGAAACCAGTCGAGATTTTTGTTATGTCGATAATGCCGTTCAGGCTAATCTTCTTGCTGCTACAACATACAAAGAAGATGCTATCGACCAAGTTTATAATGTAGCTGTTGGCGAACAGACAAGTCTTAAAAAACTATACGATTTTCTGAAAGATGCGATTGAAAAAAAGTTTCCACAACTTAACATAGCGGAGCCGAATTACAGTGACTTTCGAAGGGGCGATATTCGTCACTCTCTTGCTGAGATTGAAAAGATTAAAAAGTTACTAGGCTATCAACCAAAATATCGAGTTGAAGAAGGTTTAAATGAAACCCTAGATTGGTACTTTAGCTTAGTATTTAAGAGGCAATTAAATATTCAGCGATCTAGTCGCTGTGTATAAATCTAATGGGATAGTCTTATAAAGCGTAAGGCCAAAACTTATTTATTCCTATAGATTACGTTAGCCCGTTTAATCTAACTGTGAATTAAATATGAAGTGAAATGATATTTTCGAGTTTATACTGATGAATAAACTATTAGGTACACAAATACATCTTTATATTTATAAAAATAATTTATATTTCAAAGTATGTAATCTTAAAAAATAATTCGATTAAGTTCTTTAAAGTTTAACTAGACTTTTATAGTTAATACTCAGTTCTGGTTTAATTTATCTCTAATCATTTTAGATTCCTCTAAAACATAAAATTTTAAATACTGCTAAAATGCTATTGTTAAAAGTTTGGTTAAATATAATTTTCTTCCAGCCGATCTTTAAATAATTTAACGGTATAAATAAAATAGAACAAAGTCCGAACGTCAGAATATTTGAGCCAGATCTGTGGGCTCAAAAAGTATCAGAGCTCATACGGGATCGTGTTGAGAAGACTGTTTTTGTAAATGGACATTGCAGTATTCTTTTAACGGGAGGTACTGTAGCTTCAAAGGTATACAGCATTTGGTCTCGTGAGTTCGACGTCCGCTCTTTAGAAAATGTAAGTTTTTATTTCGGTGATGAACGCTGCGTTCCTCCAGATCATCCAGAAAGTAACTATGCTAATGCTATGAGCACTCTATTTGGTGCTGGCATACCAAAAGGTTGTAACATATATCGCATGGAAGGGGAAAGGGTTGACCTCGAGGCAGCAGCAAACTGTTATGCTGAAGCCTTACCAAAATGCATAGATGTTCTACTACTTGGTGTGGGCGAGGATGGCCACATCGCTTCCCTTTTTCCTTACAGCGCAGCGCTAAATGAGAACAGACGGCGGGTGCTCCCAATTATAGGACCAAAGGTACCATATCAGCGTTTAACTATCACCCCGCCAGTAATTCTTCAGGCCAGCTCGATTTTTGTGCTGGCGCCTGGCAAAGCAAAAGCATTGGTACTAAAGGAGGCTATGCGCATGCCAAATAATATTGAGGCGCTGCCGGCCCGTCTTGCGATGGGAGGCAATTGGCTATTAGATACGAATATTGATGGTTAGAATAAATACTATATTAAAATGAACCAAAACATAATTATGATATGTACAAAGCATTAATTACAACGGTACCATTTGCCGATAATAATCGCCTTCCTATTCAATTAATAGAAAAAGCAGGCATAGAATATTTAATTAACCCTATCGGTCGCAAACTCAAAGAAGAAGAGCTCGCAGAAATGGTTGCGGACTTCGATGTTCTTATTGCCGGTACTGAGTTAATTACTGAGAGGGTTATGAGTTCAGCATCAAAGCTTAAATTCATTTCTCGAGTTGGAGTTGGTCTTGACGGTGTTGACCTACTCGCTGCTGAGCGGCGAGGAATTCAGGTTAGTTACACTCCAGACGCGCCTGCCCCGGCTGTAGCTGAATTGACAATCGGATTAATGCTAACGTTACTACGACACGTTCATATTGCAAATTCGCAATTACACCAAGGGTTATGGCATCGATACTTTGGAAGACGTATTTCCGAAATTACGATTGGCATAATAGGTACTGGGCGCATTGGCAAACAAGTAATCAAAAAGCTTATTGCTTTGGGTGCCCAGCATATTCTTGTAAATGATCTAAATCTTAATTCTGAAATTTTGGAAAAAAATAAGGTTGAGTGGGTAGATAAAGAGACGATATACCGCGAGGCTGACCTAGTTAGTTTTCATGTGCCACTGACACCCCTAACTATGAATATGGTTTGCTATGAGCAGCTCAAGATAATGAAACCTGACGTTATGATCGTCAACACATCCCGTGGCGGCATTATCAACGAGAAAGACTTGTCCAAGATTTTGGATGAGGGGTATTTATCTGGAGTGGCACTTGATGTTTTTGAGGAAGAGCCTTATGCTGGAGATCTGATCAAGATTGAGCGGTGCTTGCTCACATCTCATTTAGGCTCAATGTCAGTCGATTGCCGAACCAAAATGGAAGTTGAGGCCACAGAAGAAGCAATTCGTTTTCTTACTGGGTGTGCATTGACTAGTTTGGTACCAATTGAAGAGTATGAAATGCGAAGGCGAGGGCCGTAGGATTGAAGCGGGCGTGCGTAGTTGGGGGGGCAGGATTTTTAGGTAGCCATGTTGCTGATGCATTGAGCGACAATGGTTATGCGGTCCGCATTTTCGATAAGAAGCCTTCAAAGTGGTTGAGAAGCGATCAGGAGATGATTGTTGGTAACTTGCTTAGGGATGACGAAGTAGGCAATGCCGTCAAGGGCTGTGAGGTGGTGTACAACTTTGCAGCGCTTTCGGATCTGAATGATGCAGTTGATAAGCCGCTCGAAACAATCCAGATTAACATCTTGGGTAATGCTCATGTAATGGAGGCTTCCCGCAGGTTCGGCGTAAAGCGATTCGTTTATGCCAGCACGGTATATGTCTATAGTCGCCAAGGGGGCTTCTATCGTTGTAGCAAGCAAGCTGCTGAGCATTATGTTGAGGAATATCAACATTGCTATGGCCTTGATTACACCATCCTTCGCTATGGATCACTCTATGGTCCGCGCTCCGACGAAAGTAACGGACTATACAGGATTGTAAAAGGTGCACTTGAAACTGGTGCTGTCAAATATTTGGGTAGTTCGGATGCTCTCCGCGAGTATATCCACGTCGAGGATGCGGCTCGGGCGAGCGTTGCAACCTTGGCGGATGAATTCCGCAATCAAAGTGTTATCTTAACCGGTCAGGAACCGATGCGTGTGCTTGATCTGCTGGAGATGTTGAATGAGATACTCGGCATCAAATACCCGATCGAATTTATTGAAAATGACCGATCCGGACACTACGTCAGGACACCCTACGCGTACCAGCCGAAATTAGGTAGGAGGTATGTACCGCCTATGCATGTAGACCTAGGGCAGGGTCTCATCCAGTTGATCGATGAAATACGACGCGATGTTGCCATACGCTAATTACCAAAAGTCGGATGTGGCCGAACTCATCTCGTCACGAGCAATTGTGTTTTGGGATTTTGATGGAGTAATAAAAGACTCTGTGGACGTTAAGGCCGAGGCCTTCGTGCGCCTTTTCAGTGTTTACGAGCCGAATATTGCAGCTAGAGTCAAGGCACATCATGAGGCAAATAGTGGCGTGTCCCGTTACGAAAAAATACCAATCTATCTTAGATGGGTAGGACTACCCTGTGACAAAAATCATGTAGATCAGTTCTGCGCGCGATTTGCGGATGCGATTTTAGATGCTATTGTTGATTCACCCTGGGTGCCTGGTGTAAAAGAGTATCTACTTGATCATTATGAACGTCAACACTTTATTTTGGTTACCGCTTCGCCCCAAAAGGAAATCGAGTCGATTATCGACAAACTGGGAATTGCACATTGCTTTCGCCAGGTGTATGGAACTCCAGCGGAAAAGAAGGGTGTCATTGGAGCAGTATTAAGGGAACAGAAACTTGAAGTGGCGGATGCGCTAATGATTGGCGATTCAGAAGCTGATCGTTCGGCGGCCGATGTCAACCAAGTTCTTTTTCTTCTCCGGCGAACGACGATAAATCAATCGTTACAATCTAACTACTGCGGTCCGCAGTTTGAGGACTTACTTAAATGAACAGATTTTCGGCAATTCAGCATATCCGTCAGCGATTAAGTGAAGGGGGCATTACAGTTGGCAGTTGGATTCAATTACCACATGCTTCCGTTGCCGAGATCATGGGGAGTGCCGGCTATGACTGGATCGCAGTGGACATGGAACACGGCACAATTTCTCCCCATCAACTTCCGGATCTATTTCGGGCATTGGAACTAGGAGGGACGTTGCCGCTCGTAAGACTTGCACAGGGGTACCCCAAGGATTGTAAACAAGCGCTTGACGCTGGGGCAGGTGGTGTCATTGTGCCGATGGTAGAGTCTGCCGAGCAGCTGCGAGCCGTACGCGAAGCCTGTTGCTGGCCACCTACAGGAAACCGAGGAGTGGGATTTTCGCGGGCGAATCTTTTTGGCAAGAACTTCGACGCCTATAAGTCGGAAGCCCGTTCCCCGCTGTTGGTAGCTATGATTGAACATGTCCAAGCCGTGGAGCAATTGGATGCGATACTCGATGTCGAGGGGCTTGATGCAATTCTCGTCGGACCTTATGACCTTTCAGCATCCATGGGCTTGAGTGGTATGTTCGACCATAATGATTTCAGGGCCACCATGCAACGTATCGGGGATCTTGCTAAAGATGCTGGCATTCCCTCTGGGGTGCATGTGGTACAGCCCTCTGAGAGTGAGCTCAGCGATAGAATTAGAGAAGGCTACCGCTTCCTAGCTTATTCGATTGATGCAGTGATGTTACGCATTGCTGCCGAATGTCCTAGTATCGGGAAAATAAAATGAAAGAAGTAGACATCCGCCCTGAGTCTATGCTCGACGAGTACTTGCGACTGGCGGCATAAGACACCTAAGCCTACTTTTCAGATGTGGAGAGTGCGGATGAATTTTGCCTGGCTTGCAGAGGTCAAGGCGAGCCGGCCATCAGGAAACACAGCTTTGTATATAGCTCTGCCCAGATTGTCAGACTTTGTATGTGAATCCTCGTCCAGCGGCTTCGGCTTTCGCAAAGTACTATACAGATTCTGCTACCGTAAAGTACTGGGCGACTACTTTCCACCGCGAAATTGCGTCCGCACGTCGGAAAAAGATACTAGAATCCGAGGTAAACCTTATTGTAGGAATTCTTATAAAAGACGTTCTCGAAATAAATCTAGTGTTTATGTAACTCAAGGAGTAATAGCTTTTTGTTTGTAGTGAAGTATGTAAGCAAATATCTGCTACGCCACTACAGAACGAAACACGCAAGACAATCAAAATGTATCATTTAAAATTCTCTGCACAAAGTTTAAACTCTACGCTACATCAGTTAGCGCAGCTATAATGTTTAAACCTTAACAAAAAATTATAGAGCATATGATGAGTAATTCGAATGAGCAACCTCCCGTACCTAAGTGTGGTGCTTCAGACCAGCGCAATGCTGAATATGATTCGAATTATTCGCCAAGAAAGTTTTTGATGTGCTGATAGAGAATCCCAGTCCAGTCATTTTTGATGTTGGCGCTCATCGCGGCGAGTCGATTAATTTTTTTCGTTCAATCTATCCACAATCTAAAATTTTCACATTCGAACCAAGTCCCGATAACTTTAAGGAACTACTTCTTAAAATATCTTCCTACGAAAATGTATTTCCGTTCAACTTGGCTTTCGGCAATTCCGATTCATACGAAACATTTTACAAACAGGACATTACTCATTTGGGCAGTCTTCTGCCAATAGACTGAGAGTCGAAGAATTCTCTTGGGTACGCAAAGAAAGCAAAAAATGAGCCAGTAAAAGTTCGTGTGAATAAGTTAGATACTTTTGTACGGAACATAATGTTTTATTTATAGACATACTCAAAATCGATACGCAAGGCTATGAATGTGAAGTTCTTCAGGGGGGGCGATGCAGCACTTATCAAATACAAAATGCGTGATGGTTGAAATCTCACTATACGATTTTTACGCGTCAAAAAACAGGATACCTCTTTTCAATATTGAGCAGATTATGTGCGATGCGGGATTTTCACTGTGGGACCTTTCAAAGATTTCAAAAAACCCTAAATTCCTTCGAACAGACTGGATAGAAGTGGTTTATCGGAATAACAAATCAACTTCACCGCGGCCCTGACTAGGCTTGGTAGCAGGTCAATGTTCTTGTGTTATTGAGATTTGAATGTACCCAATCACTACATCAATTACTAGATTACACTACTTAATAAAGACCATGGAAATATTCGAATTATCAATATACTTTTTTGTACTCAAAGTGTCGAACATTCAGAGGTTCTTGATCATTATAGAAAAGCTAAAAAATATAAAGGAAGTGTCGAATAAACCGATGGAATACATTTATGATGAAGAATCATAAAATGAGCTATATATTGCTCACCTTAACTTAGGGAGTTGACAATTGAATATTCTTGCCATCATCCCGGCTCGAATGGGGAGTAGCCGTTTTCCCGGAAAGCCGATGGCCCATATCTCAGGAAAGCCAATGATTGGTCATGTATACGAGCGCGTAGCCAGATCACCCTTGTTGACGATGACGGCTGTAGCTACTTGTGATCGTGAGATTTTCAATTACATCGAGTCGATCGGAGGTAAGGCTGTTATGACCGCGGATACCTACGAACGAGCATCAGATCGATGTGCCGAGGCGCTTATTAAGCTTGAGCAGGAATATGGTATCCGCTATGACATTGTTGTAATGGTACAAGGGGACGAGCCTATGACTCATCCTGATATGATCGCAGAAGCAGTTCAACCTATGCTCAATGATGTATCCATCCAGGTAGTGAATCTGTTGGGTAAGATCACCGATATCGCCGAGTTCGAAGATCGAAACTGCATCAAGGTTGTCTGCGATCTGAGTCTGAATGCGCTGTACTTTTCCAGGGAGCCGATTCCTACGCGGAGCAAGGTGAGTAATGTGCCTATGGGCAAACAGGTTTGCATCATCCCCTTCCGTCGTGACTACCTGCTTCAATATACTAGCCTTACCCCAACTCCTCTTGAGATAGCTGAATCGGTAGATATGATGCGAGTTCTAGAGCATGGCGAAAGGATTCGTATGGCTCCCACCAAACACCGCTCCTACTCTGTCGATACCCCTGCAGACTTGGTTAGGGTCGAAAAATTGATGCTCGCTTTTTTATGATTCAGGTTCCAAGTAATATAGGAATTTTTAATGAGTGAAATAAAATATTGCCGTAGATGCGTTTATCCTATAGCGACTGTAAACCTGCATGTTGCTGAGGATGGGGTGTGTAGTAGTTGCCATACCTTTGACCGGTTCAATGCCTTAAGTGATCAGTTTTGGGCAAATCGCAAGCAGAAATTCGAACAGATAATCGACGAATACTGCAAGAAGAACACCTCGAATTACGACTGCTTGATTCCTGTCAGCGGGGGAAAAGATAGTTATTATCAAGCGCATATCATTGCATCCGAGTACGGACTCAAGCCGCTATTGATGACTTACCACGGTAATAATTATTTGCCGGAAGGAGACTACAACCGTGATCGCATGCGTCATGTTTTCGATGCTGACCATCTCGTTTGGGGTCCCAGTATTGAGGTTCTTAAAAAACTCAATCGACTAGGCTTCAAGAAGATGGGCGACATGAACTGGCAGAATCATTGTGGAATATTTACCGCTCCCATTACAGTCGC
>JACCED010036154.1_pt1 | contig 12658 bp, 9 predicted proteins | sample 7455021 | NCBI WGS metagenome assembly JACCED01 (sample SAMN15323456, study PRJNA562643) | freshwater metagenome | isolation source: river surface water | place: USA:Blue River Watershed | collected 2017-08-19
ACACGTGCTACATTGGGCGAGACAATGAGCGGCAAATCTGCAAAGACTAGCTAATCTATAAACTCGTTCTAAGTTCGGATTGTAGGCTGCAACTCGCCTACATGAAGGTGGAATCGCTAGTAATCGCAGGTCAGCTATACTGCGGTGAATCCGTTCCCGGGCCTTGTACACACCGCCCGTCACACCATGGGAGCTGGTTATACCCGAAGCTATTATCCTAACCATTGGAGGGAGGTATCGAAGGTAGAATCGGTGACTGGGGTGAAGTCGTAACAAGGTAGCCGTACTGGAAGGTGCGGCTGGATTACCTCCTAAAATTAAAAATGAAAATGTAGTTGAAAGGGCCTTTAGCTCAGTTGGTTAGAGTGCACCCCTGATAAGGGTGAGGTCCCAGGTTCAAATCTTGGAAGGCCCAAATGGGGGTATAGCTCAGTTGGTAGAGCGCTGCCTTTGCAAGGCAGATGTCAGCGGTTCGAGTCCGCTTACCTCCATAAAATAAAAACGCTTAAGAAATTAAGAGCTTGTGAGGGATCCCTTGGTATGCAGAAGCGATGAAGGACGTGGCTACCGGCGAAACGCTTCGGGGAGTTGGAAGTAAGCTATGATCCGGAGGTGTCCGAATGAGGAAACTCTATATCTTATTACTGAATTTATAGGTAAATAAGAGCGAACCTAGGGAACTGAAACATCTTAGTACCTAGAGGAAAAGAAAGTAAAAACGATTCCCTGAGTAGCGGCGAGCGAAACGGGATGATGCCTAAACTTTTAATGTTATAGTTAAAAGGGTTAAAGGATAGAAAAGTGAGTTACATTAAAGTTAAATACTTTACGAAATTAGGTGAAATAATTGGAAAATTATACCATAGAAAGTGATAGTCTTGTAACCAAAAATTTCATTAAAAAATCTATTCCTAAGTAGCATGGGGCACGTGGAATCCCGTGTGAATTTGCGAGGACCACCTCGTAAGGCTGAATATTCCTGCATGTCCGATAGCGAATAGTACCGCGAGGGAAAGGTGAAAAGAACCCCGGGAGGGGAGTGAAATAGAACGTGAAATTGCAAGCTTACAAACAGAAGAAGAACTACTTAGAGTTTAACTTCGTGCCTGTTGAAGAATGTTCCGGCGACTTATAGTTAGTGGCAGGTTAAGATAGAGATATCGGAGCCATAGTGAAAGCGAGCTTGAATAGAGCGATCGTCACTAGTTATAGACCCGAACCCGCTTGATCTAACCATGGCCAGGATGAAACTTAGGTAATACTAAGTGGAGGTCCGAACCGACTAATGTTGAAAAATTAGCGGATGAGTTGTGGTTAGGGGTGAAATGCCAATCGAAAGCGGAGCTAGCTGGTTCTCCCCGAAATGTATTTAGGTGCAGCGGTTAATGTTATAGCGTAGGGGTAAAGCACTGTTTCGGTGCGGGCTGGTAATTCGGTACCAAATCGAGGCAAACTCTGAATACTACGTGCATAATTAACCAGTAAGACTACGAGGGATAAGCTTCATAGTCAAGAGGGAAACAGCCCAGATCACCAGCTAAGGCCCCTAAATAATGACTAAGTGATAAAGGTGGTGGAAAGGCTTAGACAACCAGGAGGTTTGCTTAGAAGCAGCAATCCTTTAAAAAGTGCGTAATAGCTTACTGGTCTAGCAATTCTGCGCCGAAAACTTACGGGACTAAGTCATTTGCCGAAGCTGTGAGATATTTTATTATATCGGTAGGGGAGCGTTCCATGTTAGGTTGAAGTACTAGCGAAAGTGAGTATGGACGAGATGGAAGTGAGAATGTCGGATTGAGTAGCGAAAACATTGGTGAGAATCCAATGCTCCGAAACCCTAAGGTTTCCTCCGCAAGGCTCGTCCACGGAGGGTGAGTCAGGTCCTAAGGTGAGGCTGAAAAGCGTAGTTGATGGACAATAGGTTAATATTCCTATACTGATTATTATTGTTAACGAGGGACGAAGAAGGCTAAACTAGCCAGATATTGGTTACTGGTTTAAATATTCGAGGTGTTGATGATTAGAGAAAATAATCTGAGCTGAGATATGAATACAAGATTTTTAAAATCAAAGTAGTTGACGTCATACTTCCAAGAAAAGCTCGCAATGACTTAAATAGTAATCACCTGTACCTTAAACCGACACAGGTAGGGAGGTAGAGAATACCAAGGAGCGCGGGAGAACCCTCCTTAAGGAACTCGGCAAAATAGCTCTGTAACTTCGGAAGAAAGAGTGCCCTATGGGCTGCAATATCAAGTTCCAAGCAACTGTTTAGCAAAAACACAGGTCTCCGCAAAGTTGTAAAACGACGTATGGGGGCTGACGCCTGCCCAGTGCCGGAAGGTTAAAGGAGTCGGTTAGCGTAAGCAAAGCTGGTAACTGAAGCCCCGGTGAACGGCGGCCGTAACTATAACGGTCCTAAGGTAGCGAAATTCCTTGTCGGGTAAGTTCCGACCCGCACGAATGGCGTAATGATTTGGAAGCTGTCTCAAGGAGGGACTCGGCGAAATAGAACTGTCTGTGAAGATGCGGACTACCTGCGCCAGGACAGTAAGACCCTATGAAGCTTTACTGTATCCTGCAATTGGATTTCGATTTTATTTGCGCAGAATAGGTGGGAGACTTTGAAGATACTCTTGTGGGAGTGTTGGAGTCATCAGTGAGATACCACTCTGATAAAATTAAAATTCTAACTTCATACCGTAAGCCGGTTGAAAGACAGTTGCAGGTGGGCAGTTTGACTGGGGCGGTCGCCTCCTAAAAGGTAACGGAGGCGTACAAAGGTTTCCTCAGATCGGTCAGAAATCGATCTTAGAGTGCAAAGGCAAAAGGAAGCTTAACTGTGAGACAAACAAGTCGAGCAGAGACGAAAGTCGGTCTTAGTGATCTGACGCTGCTGTGTGGAAAGGGCGTCACTCAACGGATAAAAGTTACTCTAGGGATAACAGGCTGATCTCCCCCAAGAGTTCCTATCGACGGGGAGGTTTGGCACCTCGATGTCGGCTCATCGCATCCTGGGGCGGTAGTACGTCCCAAGGGTTGGGCTGTTCGCCCATTAAAGCGGTACGTGAGCTGGGTTCAGAACGTCGCGAGACAGTTCGGTCCATATCCGGCGTGGGCGTTAGAGTATTGAGAGTGACCTTTCTCTAGTACGAGAGGACCGAGAAAGATATACCGCTAGTGTACCAGTTATCGTGCCATCGGTACATGCTGGGTAGCTATGTATAGTTAGGATAACCGCTGAAGGCATCTAAGTGGGAAGCCGTCCTCAAGATGAGTACTCTTAGGTAGTGGCAAGACTAGCCGCTTGATAGGCATCCGGTGTACGTACAGCAATGTATTTAGCCAAGATGTACTAATTTACCGTATTCTTAAGCAAATTTCATTATTTATTTAAATAATATTTCAAATTCGGTATTTATAGCACAATGGTACCACATCATTCCATTCCGAACATGATTGTGAAACGTTGTTGCGGTGAAAATACTTAGGGAGAAGTCCCTCGGGAAGATAACACAATGCCGAATTTAAAAAACAAAACTAGACTTTTTCTATCTAGATAAATTTAATTGTTTCAAACATTAAAAATTAATTAACACATGCTATTATTCTTATTAATAACATGTGTAAGTTATCATCAATAAGGAAATGACTATTTAATATCAAATCCTCTAGAATCTTAAGTATTTTACAAATAATAGATATATAGTATTTATCAAACATTAGAAAAATGTGTTATAGCAGTTTTCGTTTTAATACTTATATTTTGCTAGTCAAGTAATTAAAAATTTTTAATATCTTTATATTGTTTTAGTTTATAAAGTCTACATTTAATAATTAGATAAAAACTTTATATTTAATGTTAATTTATACAATTTTTTTCAATACCATGTTCTCAAAAATGTCTTAATTGTAAGCTTAAAGACAATGTTCTTTATAGAGTAGAGTAAAATATTAATATATTTATACTTTTTTTTAATAAAAAATAATTAAAAGAAGTTTTTAAACTTTCACAAATTTTAATATTTGTGAAAGTTTTACCACTAATTAACCAACAATAACTGGAGCAGCTACTGCTAAGTCTAATGGGAAGTTATGAGCGTTACGTTCATGCATTACTTCCATACCTAAGTTAGCACGGTTAACGATGTCAGCCCAAGTGTTGATTACACGACCTTGGCTATCAACGATAGATTGGTTGAAGTTGAAACCATTTAAGTTGAATGCCATAGTAGAAATACCTAAAGCAGTTAACCAGATTCCTACAACTGGCCAAGCAGCTAAGAAGAAGTGTAAAGAACGAGAGTTGTTAAAACTTGCGTATTGGAAGATTAAACGTCCAAAGTAACCATGAGCAGCTACGATGTTGTAAGTTTCTTCTTCTTGACCAAATTTGTAACCATAGTTAGTAGATTCTCCTTCAGCAGTTTCACGGATTAAAGAAGATGTAACTAAAGATCCATGCATTGCAGAGAATAAAGATCCACCAAATACACCAGCAACACCAGCCATATGGAATGGGTGCATTAAGATGTTATGTTCAGCTTGGAATACTAACATGAAGTTAAATGTTCCAGAAATACCTAAAGGCATACCATCAGAGAAGCTTCCTTGACCGATTGGGTAAATTAAGAATACTGCAGTTGCAGCTGCTACTGGAGCAGAGAATGCAACGAAAATCCAAGGACGCATACCAAGACGGAAACTTAATTCCCATTCACGACCTAAGTAACAAGCAACTCCTGTTAAGAAGTGTAATACAACCATTTGGTAAGGACCACCATTGTATAACCATTCATCAACAGATGCAGCTTCCCAAATAGGGTAGAAGTGAACACCAATTGCGTTTGAGCTTGGAATAACAGCACCAGTGATGATGTTGTTTCCATACATTAAAGAACCAGCTACTGGTTCACGGATACCATCGATATCTACTGGCGGTGCAGCGATAAAAGCGATGATAAAACAAGTTGTAGCAGTTAAAAGTGTAGGAATCATTACTACACCAAACCATCCGATGTATAAACGATTTTCTAAACTAGTGATCCAAGAACAAAAACGTTCCCAGATATTTAGGCTTTCATATCTTTCTAAAGTTGCTGTCATATTCGTCTCCTCTTCCAATATATATTATAATGTTTTTTATTTTTTAAAATTCCAACTAAATCTTTAATTAATTTTTTCAACATATATAATATAAATTATATAATTGTATATATATAGATCTTTATATACTTATAAATATAAGAAAAAATGTTAACTTTATCAGATTATCAATTACCAGTAATTGCTTCTTTTTTATTATTTATAGCAATGGTTTCATACTGGATAAGTTTATCAACATTAAAAAGTCTTTTTATAGTACAAACAAGTAAAGTTTTAATAGTTATTAGTAATATTTTATTTACGTTTACTCTATTATTACGTTGGATTAAAGAGGGTTATTTTCCTTTAAGTAATTTATATGAATCTTTGATTTTTTTAAGTTGGGGAATCTCAGTTATTCATATTTTTATTGAACAAAAAACAAAAAGTCGTTTATTTGGAGCGTTATCGACACCTTTAATGTTTTTTCTTTCAAGCTTTTCAAGTTTAACATTACCTATTGAGATGCAAAAGGCCTTACCTTTAGTGCCTTCTTTACAATCAAATTGGTTAATGATGCATGTTAGTATGATGATGATTAGCTATGCTACTTTAATTGTTGGTTCACTTTTATCCATTTTATATTTATTCTTTACTTTTTTAAATAAGAATAATAATGATAGTTCTATTTCTATTGTTGAAAATGTAAATTCTATTTCTTTTTTAAATCTAAAACAGATTAATAATTCAAAGTTATCTTTATTAGAAATTGTTGATACTTGGAGTTATCGAATCATTGGTTTAGGCTTTCCTTTTTTAACAATTGGAATTATTTCAGGAGCTGTCTGGGCGAATGAAGCCTGGGGTTCATATTGGTCCTGGGATCCTAAAGAAACATGGGCATTAATTACATGGTTAGTATTTGCAATTTATTTGCATTCTCGTTTAATTAAAGGTTGGCAAGGTAAACAGGCAGCTGTCTTAGGTTCTTGTGGATTTTTTGTAATTTGGATTTGTTATTTGGGTGTAAATTTTTTAGGAAAAGGTTTACATAGTTATGGTTGGGTTTTATAAATAAAAGAATTACTTTAATAGTAATTCTTTTATTTTGTTTAATAAGCTAATCCCATGCTACGAGTTGTTTCACCACCTAAATATACACGCACACTTAAGAAGTCAGTTGGACAAGCACTTTCACATCTTTTACATCCAACACAATCTTCTGTTCTTGGAGCAGAAGCAATTTGACCTGCACGACAATCTTCCCATACAACCATTTCAAGAACGTCTGTAGGGCACGCACGAACGCATTGAGTACATCCGATACAAGTATCATAAATTTTTACTGTATGACTCATAAAAAATCTCCTAATTATTAAAATTATATATATTCTATAGATATATTATATGTAAGTTCATTTTTCTAATTTATATAAAAACTTTTTTATTTTATTTTTTTCCTTTTCGATCTCTCTAGCATGGCATTCACTATATACATACTAGCCTTCACTCTGTTTCTCTTTATTGGGCACTATCGTCTCATTGCGTCTCACTAAATGGACTGTATTAACTATTTATAATTTCTTTTTAAAAATAGATCGCCTAAGAGAAAACTCGTTTTTAATCTTTTATGAGTCAATTTATATTTTTTAGGACTAAATTAAGATTATTGAAATTAAGTTTATTTATTGAATGAATTTGAACTCCTCAGGTTGGGGTTGAACCAACGACCTATCGGTTAACAGCCGACCGCTCTACCACTGAGCTACTAAGGATTTTTGTATACTTTATATTTTAATTGTATACAAAATTAGATTGAATTAAAATATTTAATTTGTTTTGGAAAATTTATTTTTTATTAGACTATTTTCAATATAACGAATTAGATTTTCAAATTCAATTTCGAGATTTAATTTTCCTCTATTTGTTAAAGATCCTATCCATGCTGATTTTTTTTGTTCATATATCCAAATTTGAGTATATGGTAAATAACTTAAACATGTTGTTAACATTAATAGTGCAAAACCACTATAAATAATAGGTATACTCGGATCATATTTAATTAATAATCCTGTACTTGAAATAACATCAAGAGTTTTCCATTCGTTATCTATTTTATCATTTAAGTTTTTATTCCCTATTAACACTCCTTTTTCATCGTATAACAAAAAATTATTGTCAAAAGAATCAAATACTAATGCGTATGATTTTTCCTTATTATTTATCCATGTTATCCAACTTTTATTATTAGAATTTAGTTTAAATAAAGGAAATTCATAAATTTTATTTTCACTTATTTTTTTAATTCTAATTCCAATTAAATTCCAATCACTTTGATAGAAGTCAACATTTTTATAGCGTAATGGATTATTAACAGAAATAGTTTTTTGTTTTATTTCTTTTCCTTGATTATCTAAAATTGAAATATTGGAGTAAAACTGTCGAATTCTGTTAGATTTGTATTCAACCCAAAAATCATTAACTCTTGTTATTATATTTGGTAGTTTTGTTAGTTTTCCTAGTTTTATTGTATTTTGAATATGAAAAACTTCACCTTTTGGTAAAACTTCCTGAGCTTTAAAGTTTTCAAATGCTCCAAAACTTGAACCTACTAAAATTAAAATTAAACTAATATGAACTAAAATTGGACTTATACGTCCTATTAATCCTTTATATCCATATATTAAGTTTTTTCTTTGATATAAGTAAAAATTCATATTTTGGAGTTTTAAAAGAACTAATTCTTTTAAATAATAAACATTTTTAAATTTTGCAAAGAAAGGTAATTCAATAAAGGATTTTTTTTTTGTTTTAAAGAAATATTCTTTTGAACGTTCTACTAGAGGAAATTGTCTTGAGACAGTACATCCAATTAAACTTATTCCTAAAATAATAAGTAATGTTAAAAACCACCAGGTTGTATAAATATGATCTATACCTAGGTTTATTATCAACTTCCAATTAATAAAACCATAGATTGGATTTTCTAATTTATAATTTTCTTGATAAAAACTTAAAGATTCATCTTGTTCAATAAAAGATCCAACTGAACTTAAAAGTGCAATGATTCCAAGAATTATAATTGCAAATTTTAGATCAGTTAAAATTTTTAATGAATTTTGAATTTTTAGAAGACTCATAATTCATTAATAAAGAAACTCGTAATCTAAATTGAAAGTTTCCAACGTCCTCTACGTCTACGATTTTTTAAAATTTTTCTACCACTTTTAGTTGCTGTTCTAGCTCTAAAACCTGATGTTTTAATTACTTTTCTTCTACGTCCCATTAAAGTATGTTTTGACATAAATTTTGATTTTTTTTTTAATTATTTATTTTTTTATTTATAAAATAGTATAACATAGAATATCTAATTTGTTCGAACATTAATTTAAAAGACTTAAATGCTTGATTATTATATTCAAGTAAAGGGTTTTGTTGACCATAAGATCTCCAATTAATTGTTTCTCTAATATAGCTCATTCTTTCTATATGTTCTGTCCAATAAAAGTCTAAGATTGATAAAATACTTTTTATTCTTCCATTTTTGAATAACCCTAGTTGATAAAGATTTGATTGTCCAAATCTTAAATCAAAGTAAATCCAACTTTCTTGATATAGTTTTAAAATATTTAAATTTTTATTTTCATAAGTTGAATAAGAATCAATTATATTTTCAATCTTGTTTACTTTGTTTGTTAATATATTTTGGCTATTAATTATTTCATCAATGGAAGCTTCGATTGATCTTAAAAATAAATTCGAACTATTCGTATCAGCTAAAAAAGTTTTTCGTGCTTTAAAAATTTCTTTTCTTTGTTTATTTAAAATGTCATCATATTGAAAAACGTTTTTTCTTAAATCAAAGTTATATAATTCAACTTTTTTTTGTGCATCTTCTAAACTATTTGTTAGTAAATTTGATTCTAAAGGCATATCGGGATCTTGAATTAGATACTCTACCCATTTTTTAATGTTATCTCCTCCAAAAATTTTAATTAAATCATCTTCTAAAGAAATACAAAACTGAGAATTTCCTGGATCACCTTGTCTTCCTGCTCGACCACGTAACTGATTATCAATTCTTCGTGTTTCATGTCTTTCTGTACCTAAAACGAACAAACCACCTAAATTTTTAACGATTTGATTTTCTTTTTGCCACTCTTGATAAAAATTTTTATATAAATAATTATAGATATTTTTTAGTGATTTTTTTGATTCATCTAAGGAATAAGGAAGATTTTTAATATCATTTTCTAATTGTTTCTTTAGAATTTCATCATTATATTCATTAAAAACATCATTAATCAAAAGAGTACATTCTTCGTTTTTATTTGTTTTACTTTCTAGTAATAAATTTATAATTTCTTCTTTAGTTTTATAATCCGGATTTCCTCCCAAGATAATATCCGTCCCTCGTCCGGCCATATTAGTTGCAATAGTAACTGCGTTTCTTTGGCCTGCTAACGCAATAATTTCACTTTCTCGTTTTATATTTTCTGGTTTTGCATTTAATATTTGGTGAGGTATTTTTGATAATTTAAATAAATCAGATAAAAATTCAGATTTATCAACACTTGCTGTACCAATTAAAATAGGCTGTCCTTTATCAAAACATTCTTTTGATTTTTGTAAGACTGCTTTCCATTTAGCTAATTCGTTTTGATAAACTAAATCTGGTAAATCTTTTCGTTTTAATTCTTTTGCTGTAGGTAAAACAACAACATCTAGATTATAGATATCTTTAAATTCTTTTTCTGTTGTTTTTCCTGTTCCTGTCATACCTGATAATTTTGGATATAAAGTAAAGAAATTTTGATATGTAATAGAACTTTTAGTTTTTGTTCCTCCATTAATTTCAACATTTTCTTTTGTTTCAATAGCTTCATGAATTCCAAGACTCCATCTACGGTCCGACATAATACGTCCTGTGAATTCGTCTACGATCATTACTTTATTTTCTAAAACAACGTAGTCTTTATTTAATTTAAAAACATATTTAGCTTTTAGAGCATTTAAAATTTCTAAAATCCAAGGATCTTCAGTATCGTATAATGACTTTTTACCTAGTTTTTCTTTAATTATTTGATATCCGTTTTCGGTTAAATTAATTTCTCTTCGTTTTTCATCAATCTGAAAATCTTTATCTTTTTCTAAAAAATTAATAACATTTTTAGCCAAATATAATTTATTTTTATTATTAAGATTTGTTGCACTAGAAAGGATCAATGGTGTTCTTGCTTCATCAATAAGTACAGAGTCGATTTCATCAATAATACAAAAATTGAAATTACGTTGTACAATTTCATTTACTTGATACGCAGAACTATCACGTAAATAGTCAAAAACTAATTCGGAATTCGTTACGTATGTAATATCAGAAAGGTAACTTTGTCGTTTTTCCGCAAGACTACTATTACTTTTCGATAGTCCTACAGTTAACCCTAGTTGATTATAAATTTTTCCCATCCATTTTTGATCACGTTCTGCTAAATATTCATTAACAGTTACAACATGGACTCCTTTCTTACTTAAGGCATTTAAAGCAATTGGTAATGTAGAAGCTAATGTTTTTCCTTCACCAGTTTTCATTTCCACGATTTTTCCTTGATGTAATAACAGACCACCTAATAATTGTGTATCAAAATGTTTTAAACCTAATGTTCTATAAGATATTTCTTGAACAATCGCAAACCAATCTACAATAACATTATCTAAATTTTCTACTAAGACTTGTTTTTTTATTTTTTCAATTCTTTCTGTTAGTTGTTCATTTGTTTCTAAAGTTAGTTTTTGATTTTGATTTTTTATATTTTCGATAAAATTTTTCATTTTTATTTTTTTTAATAGATAAATTTATTTTTTTTAGTTTTTCAAAATTATTAAAAACTAATATAATATATTTATATATATATGAATATTAGATGGTAATGTATAATTTATAAAGTTTATTTATTTAATAAAAAATTAAAAAAGAATGGTAAAAAATAATTCCTTAGTTTCTTCAATTTGGGAAAATTTTTTAAAAGTGTTTAGTCAGTTTCAAAAAAAATATCGTAATTTTAGTTTACAGTATCCAAATACATCTCAAACAATTCAATTGTCTTTTATTTACTTTTTTGCGGTAGTTGATTTGTTACATGCTGTATTTAGTAATGTTGTTTCGTTAAATTATTTGCCAGAATTTTTATCTCCATGTTTTCCTTTTATAAAATCAATTCTTCAGTCCCCCTTTTTTAAAATTTGGGGAAGTCCAGAAAAAGTTTTTTTTCTTTCTTATGTAGTAATTGAATTTATTGTTGTTCGTCCTATTTTTAAATTTTCAAAGTTAATTAAGTATAACGTTTTATTATTATTTGCTCTTTTAATGTTACAAGGTCTTGTAATTAGTTATTGGGATTTACTTTTTCATCGTGAAATTGCGACTCCTGTAGCAAAATGGGCTTATGACCAAGGTGGATTAATTTATACTGATAAAAGTTTAGCAACAATCTTTTTCTTAAATACTTTTGTTATTTTTTTAGTGGGTTATATTTATTTATATATTCGATCTATTCAAGGTAAATTTGCAACAATACCAGGTATGGAATGGTTAACGGATTCTGTAGCTTTTTGGTTACGTATCAAAACTCCTACGATGAGATTCGGGAAAGGAAAAGAAAAAAAATAAACGGAAGTTAATTTCCGTTTATTATACTTTTTCTACAATAATGTTTACAAAACCTGATTCTGTAAAATTTACAATTCCATCAGAAAGTGCAAATAGCGTGTGATCTCTACCGCAACCTACTAGATTTCCAGGTTTAAATTTTGTTCCTCGTTGGCGAACAATAATTGAACCACTTTTTACTTTTTGATGCCCATTACATTTTACACCTAATCGTTTTGCTTGTGAATCGCGGTTGTTTTTTGTACTTCCCGCACCCATTTTATGTGCCATAACTTTTTCCTCTTTTTTTAATTAATCTGATCAATAAAAATACGTGTATACGATTGTCTATGTCCACGAGTACGAGTATACTTTTTCTTTGGCTTTGTTTTTAATACAGTGATTTTAGGTCCTTTTATTTCACTTTGAAGAATTCTCGCAGATATTTGACTTTTTTCTAAGAAAGGTTTTCCTATTTGAACTTGATTGTTTTTTCTAAAAAACAATAATTTATTTAAATAAACAAAGTCTCCCGGCTTAGAATTTTTAATAAAATCAACATCATACCATTGACCAGGTTTTAGCAAAAATTGTTTTCCTGAAGTCTGAGCAATTACATATTTCATATTTTTTTTTCTTTTTTTTATAATGGAATAGTTCCCTAATTTAATTATAATCCAAGAAACTCTACTTACAAAATTTTCATCCGGATTTCGGTTTATATAAGATTGTAACTTTTTGTTACTTAAAAATAATTGAATAATTAGAAGTATTTGTAGGAGGTAGAGTATTGAAAAATGCGGATGGAGAGACTTGAACTCTCACGAATTTCTTCACTAGATTCTAAGTCTAGCGCGTCTGCCATTTCGCCACATCCGCTGAAGTTTGTCTTTCCCTCTGGAACTTAATATAATAAATGTATAATTA
>JACCED010710031.1_pt1 | contig 12655 bp, 12 predicted proteins | sample 7455021 | NCBI WGS metagenome assembly JACCED01 (sample SAMN15323456, study PRJNA562643) | freshwater metagenome | isolation source: river surface water | place: USA:Blue River Watershed | collected 2017-08-19
CAGTGCGGCGGCTCCGACGGCTACTCCGGCATCAGCGCTAACCCGGCGCTGGGCGCCGCGGTCGACCTGCTGGTGGCCCATGGCGGCAGCGCCATCCTCAGCGAGACGCCCGAGATCTACGGCGCCGAGCACCTGCTCACGCGCCGCGCGGTGAGCCGTGAGGTGGGCGAGAAGCTCGTCGCCCGCATCCGCTGGTGGGAGGCGTACACCCGGATGAATGGTGGCGAGATGAACAACAACCCCTCGCCGGGCAACAAGGCGGGCGGCCTGACCACCATCCTGGAAAAGTCCCTGGGCGCAGTCGCCAAGGGCGGAACCACCAACCTGCGCGCTGTTTACGAATACGCCGAGCCCGTGCGTGCGCGTGGCTTCGTCTACATGGATACGCCTGGCTACGACCCGGTCTCGGCCACTGGCCAGGTGGCCGGCGGCGCCAACATCGTCTGCTTCACGACGGGGCGCGGTTCGGCCTATGGCTGCATTCCCTCGCCGTCCCTCAAGCTCGCCACCAACACCGCCCTGTGGAAGCGCCAGGGCGATGACATCGACATCAACTGCGGTGATATCGTCGATGGCGGGGTCACCATCGAAGCCATGGGCCAGCGCATCTTCGAGCAGGTCCTGGCGGTTGCCTCCGGTGAGCGCACGCGCAGCGAACTGCATGGCTACGGCCAGAGCGAGTTCGTGCCCTGGCAGCTCGGCGCCGTGATGTGATGGCGGCCACCGTCATCCCCGCATCCGAGCTGCGACACCGCTGCGAACGCATCCTGCAGGCTGCCGGCAGCCAGCCGGATGAAGCGCGCACCGTGGCGGCCAACCTGGTGCTCGCCAACCTCTGCGGCCACGACTCGCACGGCGTAGGCATGCTGCCCCGCTATGTGGACGCGGTGCTCGAAGGCGGCCTCAGGCCGAACACGGGCGTGCGCGTGACGCTGGATACGGGCACGCTCCTGGGCCTGGACGGGCAGCGCGGTTACGGTCAGGTCGTGGGCGAACAGGCCATGGCCCTGGGCATCGAGCGCGCGCGTGCGCACGGCAGCTGCATCATGAGCCTGGCGAATTCGCACCACCTGGGCCGCATCGGTCATTGGGCCGAAATGGCGGTCGGGGCAGGCCTCGTGTCGCTGCATTTCGTGAACGTGCATGCCAATCCCGCCGTGGCCCCCTGGGGCGGTGCGGACGGCCGCTTCGGCACCAACCCTTGCTGCATCGGCATTCCCGTCGCCGGACAGCCGCCTTTCCTGCTGGATTTCGCGACCAGCCGGGTTGCCCAGGGCAAGATGCGTGTGGCGCACAACGAAGGCCGGCAGGTCGACCCCGGCTACGTCATCGACCCGGATGGCCGGCCCACCACCGACCCCGGTGTGGTGGTCGTACCGCAGGCGCCCGGCCTGCGCGGCAACCTCTTCGGCGCGCTCCTGACCTTTGGCGAGCACAAGGGCTATGGCCTCGCCGCAGCATGCGAGCTGCTGGGTGGCGCGCTCACCGGCATGGGCACCTGGCACCGCACGCACGGCGGCGAACGCGCCGTGTACAACGGCATGCTCACCATCCTGATCGACCCGGCGCGCCTGGGGACGCGCGAGGCCTTCGAGCGGGAGGCCGCCGCCTTCGTGGACTGGCTGCACGGCGCGCCGCCCGCGCAAGGTGTGGACCGCGTGCAGGTGGCGGGCGATCCGGAACGCGCTGCCCGGGCACGGTGCGAACGCGAGGGCATCCGCATCGACGCCGGCACCTGGCGAGAAATCGAAGCCGCGGCCGCCAAGGTCCGCGCCTCATGACAACGCAAACCTGAAATGACACTCGACCCTCACCGCTGCCTGCCCGATGACGGGACGGCAGGCACCTTGCTCGCCCGCATCTGGTCGCCTCTGGGCGGCACCCCCGGTCCCTCGGTGGCCGTGGTACGCGCCGATGGCGTGCATGACCTCTCGGCCCACTTTCCCACCATGAGCGCGCTACTGGACATGCCCGACGCCGTCGCGCGCGTGCGCGCCGCCAAGGGGGTGCGCGTGGGCAGCCTGCAGGAGGTGCTGGCCGCCAGCTGGCAGGCCGGCGCAGATGCCGCCCGCGCCCATTTCCTGGCCCCCTGCGACCTGCAGGTGGTGAAGGCCGCGGGCGTGACCTTCGCCAGCAGCCTGATCGAACGCGTGATCGAGGAGCGCGCCGGTGGCGACGCGGCCCGTGCCCAGGCCATTCGTTCGCAGGTCGAGGCCTCCGTCGGCCAGGACCTCAAGGCAGTGCGCCCGGGTTCGCCCCAGGCCATGGCCCTGAAGAAGCTGCTGCAGGAGCAGGGCCTGTGGTCCCAGTACCTGGAGGTCGGCATCGGGCCGGATGCCGAGGTCTTCACCAAGGCGCCGGTGCTGGCGGCTGTCGGCACCGGGGCCCAGGTGGGCATCCGCAGCGACTCGGCCTGGAACAACCCCGAGCCCGAGGTCGTGCTCGCCGTGGACAGCCGCGGCCGCATCGTCGGCGCGAGCCTGGGCAATGACGTCAACCTGCGGGACATCGAAGGCCGCAGCGCGCTGCTACTGGGCAAGGCCAAGGACAACAATGCCTCCTGCGCCATCGGTCCCTTCATCCGGCTGTTCGACGAGACCTTCAGCCTGGACGACCTGCGCCGCGAGACCGTGGACCTGCGCGTCGACGGACCCGACGGCTTCGTGCTGCAAGGCCTGAACAACCTGGCCCGTATCAGCCGCGATCCCACTGAGCTCGTCGCGCAGACCATCGCCGCCCACCAGTATCCCGACGGCTTCATGCTGTTCACGGGCACGCTGTTCGCGCCGATCGACGACCGGGACCGCCCCGGTGCAGGCTTCACCCACAAGCTGGGCGACGTGGTGCGCATACGCAGCGCCCACCTGGGCGAGTTGTGCAACGAGGTGACGCACAGCGAGACCGCGCCGCCCTGGCGCTTCGGCCTGCAGGCCTTCATCGCCAACCTGGCGGCGCGCGGACTTCTGGCGCCCCGCAGCTGAGGGTCGGACGCGCGGCAACCGAGGAAATCCACCATGGACAACAAGAAACCCGTCATCGGCTTCATCGGCCTGGGCTACATGGGCCAGGGCATGGCCGCGAAGCTGTTCTTGACCATGGCCTCGAGCTCGTAGCCCTTGGTGACCAGGTTCTTGGCCATGGATGCGGCAGGGGAGGGGGGCAGGTTCGTCCCGATGCTGGCTGACTTCGTGGCACGGCAAAATGGCCTGGAACCCCCTCAAGGAGCCTCGTCATGACCCACCCAGAAGTTTTCGTCGTTTCCGCCGCTCGCACCGCCATTGGCACCTTCGGCGGCAGCCTCAAGGACACTCCCCTGGGCGACCTGGCCACCACCGCCGTGCGCGCGGCCCTCGAGCGCAGCGCCGTGCCGGCCGATGCCGTGGGCCACCTGGCCATGGGCAACGTCATTCCCACCGAGCCGCGTGACGCGTATCTCAGTCGGGTCGCCGCCATGCAAGCCGGGCTGCCCCAGGAAGTCCCCGCCTTCAACGTCAACCGCCTGTGCGGCTCCGGCCTGCAGGCTATCGTGTCGGCCGCCCAGTCCATCCTGCTGGGAGACACCCAGGTGGCCATCGGCGCGGGCGCTGAATCCATGTCCCGTGGCCCCTACCTGGCCATGGCCGCCCGCTGGGGGGCCCGCATGGGAGACATGCAGCTGACCGATTACATGCTGAACATCCTGCATGACCCTTTCCACCGCATCCACATGGGCATGACTGCGGAGAACGTGGCCGAGGCCTACGGCATCAACCGCGACCAGATGGACGCCCTGGCCGTCGAGAGCCACCGGCGTGCTGCAGCGGCCATCGCAGCGGGCCGCTTCAAGGAGCAGATCGTTCCCGTCATGCTCAAGACGCGCAAGGGCGAGGTCGCCTTCGATAGCGACGAACACGTCAAGGCCGACACCACCCTGGAGACCCTGGCCAAGATGAAGCCCGCCTTCAAGAAGGAAGGGGGCATGGTCACGGCCGGCAACGCCTCCGGTATCAACGACGGCGCGGGAGCGGTGGTCCTGGCCAGCGCCGAGGCTGTTCGCACGCACGGCCTCAAGCCGATCGCCCGCCTCGTGTCGTATGCCCACGCCGGCGTGGACCCCAAGATCATGGGTATTGGCCCGGTGCCCGCGACCCGCAAGGCCCTGGAGCGCGCCGGCCTGAAGGTGCAGGATCTGGACGTGATCGAGTCCAACGAGGCCTTTGCCGCCCAGGCCTGCGCGGTCACGCAGCAGCTCGGTCTCGATCCCCAGCGCGTCAACCCCAATGGCTCGGGCATCTCGCTGGGCCATCCGGTGGGGGCGACCGGCGCGATCATCACGACCAAGGCCTTGTACGAGTTGCAGCGCGTGGGCGGGCGCCATGCGCTGGTCACCATGTGCATCGGCGGCGGCCAGGGTATCGCCGCGATCTTCGAGCGCGCCTGAAAGCCGGTCCATCCTCGGGCCGGCATGTCACTTTGTTAAATTCAAAGTACGTACTCGGCTTGTCAATATGAAAACAATATGCTTGTCCATCGACGTTTCCGGATGGAGAGGCCTTCATGCCAGCATCATGGCTTGCGCGTTGGCGCAAGGACGCTGAACCGACCACCCTGGGCGAGCGCCCCGAGCATCGCCTTTTTCGCCTGTACAGCCTGACACTGGGGGCGGCCTATCTTGTGGTGTCGGTGGTCCTGGCCGGATTCTTCTTCTGGCAGATGAAGCAGGACCTGAAAGCCGAGTTCGACAAGATCCGGGATCAGGTCGAGCGGCATGGTCAGTTTCTCGATGTCGTCCTGAACGCCTCCGCCGACCAGGTCGATACCTTGCGATCGGCGGTGGCTTACCAACGGACAGCGCAGGCCTGCCTGGTGGGGCGCCAGCAGGTCGAGCAGGGGCCCGTGCGGCAGTCCGGGCCGCATTTCACATGGGACGCAGTGACAGGCGGCACTGCCGGCGGACGCCTCGAAGGCGAGGGCGCACTGGCCGGCCGCTCCGACGACTTTTATTGCGACCTCGGTGCCGTCCTGGCCCTGGTGCCCCAGTTGCAGGCCATGGTCCTGCAGATGTCGGATGTGGGACGCGCGCGTTTCCTGTCCGTCCATGACTTCCGTTTCGAGACGCCACGGCGGTCCCCGTCGGCGCGCCAAGCCAGCCGCGCAATTTCCTCGCAGGCCGAGATCTGGCGTCTGGCGCAGCCGGGCGCCAACCCCGGTCGCCAGCGTTACTGGGGACCACCGCAGATCGCAGGCGCCGATCTTGGCTTGCTGGCCCCTGTGGCCGCGCCCGTGTACGACGGGGACCGTTTCATGGGCGTGGTCGCGGTCGACGTGCGGCTGGAATTCCTGCACAGGGTGAATACCGCCATGGGGTACGCCTCGGGCGCGGTCGCTGTGGTCGATGCGAAGGGAAGGGTGCTGGCCCATCACGCACTGGCCTTGCCGGCCCCAGAGGTTCTGGCCGCCATCCCCGAAGACCAGGTCATGGACAGGGAGGGCTGGGTCATGATCCGGCACTCGCTGGTTTCCGCCCCGTGGAAACTGGTCTACACGGTGCCGCGCACGGCCTTGTGGCAGTCCCTGCTGCTGCAGCGGGGGCCTGCACTGGCTGCGGCGCTCCTGGTACTGGGCGTGCTGATGGCCTTGATCTACGCGGTAACCTGGCGGGGATTCGTCGGGCCAGCCGCGCTGTTGGCCGGCCATGCCCTGGACGAATCCAACCTCAAGCCACAGGCTGCCCCCCGAGTTCCGCGTGTGTGGCGGCCCTGGTTCGAATCCATCACCAGGGTGTTCCGCGAGTCGATGCAACTGGGCAGCCTGCGCCGTGAGGTCGACATCGCCGCAAGGCTGCAGCAGTCCATCCTGCCGCGCCAATGGCCTGAGGATCCGCGCTTCGACCTGTGGGGCACGATGCGGCCGGCCAAGGACATCGGCGGCGATTTCTATGACCATTTCCCTCTGCCCCAGGGCCGCCGGGGCCTGGTCGTTGCCGATGTCAGCGGCAAGGGAATCTCCGCGGGACTCTTCGGCATGCTGTCCAAGACCCTGCTCAGGGCCATTGCCACGCAGCGGGGGCACGGCATGGGCGAGGTGGTCAGGGAGGTCAACGAAGGCCTGTGCGCCGACAACGAGTCCAGCATGTTCGTGACCACCTTCTACGGGCAGTACGACCCGGCCACAGGCCGGCTGGTCTATGCCAATGCCGGTCACCCGCCGCCGCTTCTGTTGAAGGCGCAAGGGGCCTTGCAATGGCTGTCAGGCCCTGGCGGCCCGGCGCTGGGCGTTGTCCCGGGAATGGCCTACGAGGAGGCCGTGGTCGACCTGTCGCCTGGCGACACCCTGCTGGTCTTCACCGACGGCGTGACGGAATCCATCAACGCAGACGGGCAGGAGTTCGGCAAGGAGCGCCTGTCGGCCCTGTCGCAGGGGCTCCCCGCCGTCTCCGCGCGCGAGGCCGTCCAGCGCCTGCTTGGACAGGTCGAGCGGTTTGCCCAAGGCGTCGAGCCTTTCGACGACATCACCTGCATGGCCCTGCATTGCCGCGAACTGGGTCCGCCGATGCAGCCGAAGTAGCCCCAGCGGCCCGTTTAAGATGGTCGGATGAGCCTCGCACCGACCACTCCCAGCAGCGCCCGCAAGGGCATCATCCTTGCCGGTGGCGCCGGCACCCGCCTGCACCCGGCGACCTTGGCGATTTCCAAGCAGCTGCTGCCGGTGTATGACAAGCCCATGGTGTACTACCCCCTGGCCACGCTGATGCTCGCTGGCATCCGCGAGGTCCTGGTGATCAGCACGCCGCAGGATACGCCGCGCTTCGAGCAGCTCCTGGGCGATGGTTCGCAGTGGGGCATGCGCCTGAGCTATGCCGTGCAGCCCAGGCCCGAGGGACTGGCGCAGGCTTTCCTGATCGGGCGCGAGTTCCTGGCCGGTGCACCCTGCGCCATGGTGCTGGGGGACAACATCTTCTACGGTCACGACCTGGTCAAGCTCCTGCGCGAAGCCGATGCCGACACCCGGGATGCCACGGTATTCGCCTACCACGTGAAGGACCCGCAGCGTTATGGCGTGGTCGCGTTCGACGACCAGGGTCGTGCCACCTCCATCGAGGAAAAGCCCGAACATCCCCGCAGCAATTGCGCGGTGACGGGCCTGTACTTCTACGGCTCCGATGTCTGCGATGTGGCCGCCGGCGTCCAACCCTCGGCCCGCGGCGAACTCGAGATCACCACCGTCAACCAGCATTACCTCGCGCAGGGCCGCCTGCGGGTGAAGACCATGGGCCGCGGATTCGCCTGGCTGGATACGGGCACGCATGAAAGCCTGCTGGAGGCCAGCCAGTTCATTCACACCCTGGAGGAGCGCCAGGGCCTGAAGGTCGCTGCACCCGAGGAGATCGCCTGGCGAAACGGCTGGATCGGCACCGACCAGTTGCTCGTGCTGGCCAAGGCCCTGGGCAAGAGCGGCTACGGCACCTATCTGGCCGAACTGGTCCAGGGGACACGCGCATGGTGACCGTCACGGCCACTCGCCTGCCGCAGGTGCTGGTGATCGAGCCCCGTGTCTTCGGCGATGCGCGCGGTTTTTTCCTCGAGAGCTGGAACCAGCGCGTCTTCGATGAGGCCGTGGGCCAACCGGTGCGTTTTGTCCAGGACAACCACTCTCGATCTGCCCGCGGCGTGTTGCGTGGCATGCATTACCAGTTGTCGAATCCCCAAGGCAAGCTGGTGCGCGTGGTATCGGGCCGTGTCTTCGACGTGGCCGTCGATATGCGTCGTGATTCACCGCACCTGGGCCAGTGGGTGGGCGTGGAGCTGAGCGCCGAGAACCAGCGGGCGCTGTGGATCCCGCCCGGTTTCGCGCATGGCTTCCTGGTCATGTCGGAGTCCGCGGACTTCCTTTACAAGGCCACCGAGTACTACGCGCCCGGTGACGAGAAGACCCTGGCCTGGGACGATCCCACTGTGGCGATCGAGTGGCCGCTCGAGGCAGGCCACCCCCCCTTGGTGTCGGCCAAGGACCAGGTGGGCTTGCGTTTCACCGACGCACCTCTGTACTGAGGTCTGCCCCGGTGGATACCGTGGATGCCCTCGTGATCGGTGCCGGCGTCGTCGGCTTGTCCGTGGCGCGGGCCCTCAGTCACCAGGGCTATGAGACGCTGGTCCTGGAAGCCCAGCCCGCCATCGGCCAAGGGGTCAGCTCCCGCAACAGCGAGGTGATCCACGCGGGCCTGTACTACACGCCCGGTTCGCTCAAGGCGCGCCTGTGTGTCCGCGGCAAGGACATGCTGTATGCGATGTGCGCCAGCCACGGCATCGACCATCGCCGCTGCGGCAAGCTGGTGGTGGCCAACGGGCCCGACGAGGAAGCCGCCTTGCGACAGTTGCAGGCGAGGGCCGCCGCCAACGGTGTGCCGGTGCAGTGGCTTTCAGGCCGCGAAGCGCGTGACCTGGAGCCCGCCCTGCGGTGCACCGCAGCCTTGCTGTCATCCACCACCGGCATCGTTGACAGCCACGGCCTGATGCTGGCGCTCCAGGGTGACCTGGAGCGCCAGGGCGGCCTGCTCGCCCTGGCCAGCCCGGTCGATTCGGCGGTGCTCGACGCCACCGGTCAGCGGCATGTCCTGCGGCTGTCCGATGGCACCGAGGTGGGCGCGCGCGTCGTGGTGAATGCTGCTTCGCTGCACGCCTGCCATCTGGCCCGGCGCTTCGAAGGCCTGCGGCCGGAGCATGTGCCTGCGCCCAGCTATGCCAAGGGGAACTACTACAGCCTCACGGGCAAGGCGCCCTTCTCGCGGCTTGTGTACCCCGCGCCCGCAGATGCCTGGCTGGGCGTGCACCTCACGCTGGACCTTGCCGGCCAGGCGCGCTTCGGACCGGACCTGCAATGGCTGGAGATGGCTGCGCCGGATACGATCGACTACACGGTCGATCCGCACCGTGCCGACGGTTTCTACTCGGAAGTGCGGCGTTACTGGCCTGACCTGCCGGATGGCGCCCTGGTGCCAAGCTACAGCGGCGTGCGCCCCAAGATCCATGCGCCCACCGAGCCCGCCCCCGACTTTCGGATCGATGGCCCGGCCCGCCACGGCGTACCGGGGCTGGTGAACCTGTTCGGCATCGAATCGCCCGGGCTGACCAGCGCGCTGGCCATCGGCGACCATGTGGTCAGCCTCGTGGGGCGCGGTGCTGGCGCAGTGCCTGCGCTGCTTCGTTGACCAGTTGCGGCCCGCGGTAGATCAGGCCGGTGTAGATCTGCACCACGTCGGCGCCTGCCTCGATCTTGGAGACGGCATCCGCGCCGCTCAGGATGCCGCCGACGCCGATGATCGGAAAGTCCGCGCCCAGCGCCTCGCGCAATTGACGGATCACCCGGTTGCTCGCCGCCAGGACAGGCGCGCCGCTGAGGCCCCCCGTCTCCTGTGCGTGCGGCAGGCCCTGCACCGCTTCACGGGCCAGGGTGGTGTTGGTAGCCACCACGCCGTCCATGGCATGACGGCGCAGCGCGGCGGCGATGACCGCTACCTGTGTGTTGTCCAGGTCCGGCGCGATCTTCACGAAGATCGGCACCTGCCGTCCGTGCTGCTGCCGCAACTCGCCCCGCCGCGCCGACAGGGCCCCGAGCAGGCCGTCCAGCGCCTCATCGCTTTGCAGGGCCCGCAGGTTCTTGGTATTGGGGCTGGAGATATTGACCGTGACGTAATCGGCATGCGGATACACCCCGGCCAGGCCGGTGAGGTAATCCTCGGTGGCTCGCTCGATGGGGGTGGCCGCGTTCTTGCCGATGTTCAGGCCCAGCACGATGGGTGAGGCCTGGCCTTCACGGCGCACCGAAGACCGCCGCACATTGGCGACGAAGGCGGCCAGGCCCTCATTGTTGAACCCGAGCCGGTTGATCAGGGCGTTGGCCTGTGGCAGGCGGAACATGCGCGGTTTGGGATTGCCGGGCTGCCCCAGCGGCGTGACAGTTCCCACCTCGACGAAACCGAAACCCATGGCGGCGAAGGCGTCGATGCAACGGGCGTTCTTGTCCAGCCCCGCAGCCAGGCCCACACGGTTCGGGAAGCGCAGGCCCGCCAGTTCGATCGGGTCGCTGACCTGCGGCTGGCTCCAGACTGCCTGCAGGGGGGTGGCCTGAAACCGCGCCAGCGACTGCAGGGTGACATCGTGGGCGGCCTCGGCATCCAGGCGGAACAGGACGGACCGGGCGAGGGCGTAGGGCAGGAGGGCCATGGATAATTCGCGTTCTGGGGATGGCTAAACGGGAGATTGTCGCGTGACTCAGGATGAATTGAAGGCGCAGGTCGGGCAAGCCGCCCTGGAGTATGTGGTACCGGGCGAGATCGTCGGGGTGGGCACCGGCTCCACGGTGAACAAGTTCATCGAGGCCCTGGCCGCCCTCAAGGGCCGGATTTCGGGCGCCGTCTCCAGCTCCGAAGCCTCCACGGCCCGCCTGCAGGCCTTGGGGATCCGGGTGTTCGACGCCAATGAGGTGGGCGAGTTGTCCGTCTACATCGACGGTGCCGACGAGATCGACGGCCGGGGCTACATGATCAAGGGCGGAGGGGCCGCGCTGACGCGGGAGAAGATCGTCGCCGCCCAGTCCCGCCGCTTCGTCTGCATCGCCGACGAGTCCAAGCTGGTTCAGGTGCTGGGAAAGTTTCCGCTCCCGGTGGAGGTGATTCCCATGGCTGCGGCGCGCATCACGCGCCAGTTTGAGGCGCTGGGCGGAACCGCCCGGGTTCGCGTGAAGGACGGAGTTCCTGTGGTCACCGACAACGGCCAGCACATCCTGGATGTGACCGGACTGTCGCTGCAGGATCCCTTGGCTTTCGAGTCCACGGTGAACCAGTGGCCTGGTGTGGTGACCGTCGGCGTGTTCGCCCACCAGAAGGCCGCGGTCTGCCTGCTCGGAACCTCGGAGGGGGTCAGGACCCTGACCTACTGACGCCCCCGGCGGCCGTTACTTCAGCCGAAGATGTGTGCGCCGTCCATGGGGCGCGCCTCCAGGGTCGGCATGGCGGGCGTGCTACCGGGCGTGCTCCTTGTGGGGGCCTGATGGACCGCATCGCTGGCGATGCCGCTGGAGGCCTCTTGCAGGCGCTGTTTCCATTGTTCGGCCCTGTTCACGAAGGCCTCCACCATCTTTTCAAAGCTGGCATCGTCCAGTTCGTTGATGCTGCGTGCCTGCATCAGGACCACCTGCTGTGTCTGGGGGACCAGGCCCAGGGTGATCCCGCCCTCCAGGTAGTCGGTGAAGTTGGCCGCCATCAGCATGCGAAGGACGGGCTCGGCCACAGCCCCAGGCAGGTCGGCTGGAAAATTCGTGAGGACGATCTGGCTGCTCGCCTCGTGGAACTCGAAGTTCACGATGAGGGTGCCGTCGAACTCCAGCGCGCAACTGTGGCTCCCGCCCTCCAGGGCCAGACCGTCCAGACCGAGCAATTTGCCGAAACGGTCGATCAACCGGGCGGCCAGGTCATAGGGACTCATGAGGCCTCCCGCGAGAACGCCAGGGACAGGCAGTCGCTGGCGTGGCCATCAGCGGCGAGTCCCGCGAAGGATCCTGGGTAATCCGCGACACGCCGCAGCCGGTAAACCAGGCGCAGGCTGCGTCGCATGATCTTGGAGATGTCGGTGTTTCGGGCGGTTCGCTGGCGGGTCAGCGTAGGCGCTAGACCGTGCGGCGTCTGCCACACGGTGCGGGGGACATAGGGGCTGCGCGGTTCTTCGACTGGTGGCCTGTGTGCAGGCGCAGCGGGTGGGGGCGTGATATCGAGCGTGTCCTGACCAGGCTGCATGGGCGTCTCCGTTCGTTGGCGGGGCGGACGCAACTGACCGACCCGGGCGGTCAGTAACGCTTTGACGCAGCTTGTTCCCGCGCGTGGCGGGCGGGTCCGATCAGGTCATGCCCTGGTGACGCAACAGCGCATCGAGCGTCGGCTCGCGCCCCCGGAACGCCTTGAACGATTCCATGGCCGGACGGCTTCCGCCCGCCTCGAGGATGGCCTGGCGGTAGCGGCGCCCTGTCTCCGGGCTGGCCTGGCCGCTGGCGTCCACGGTTTCCTCGAAGGCCGCGTAGGCGTCGGCCGACAGCACCTCGGCCCACTTGTAGCTGTAGTAGCCCGCCGCGTAGCCACCCGCAAAGATGTGGCTGAAGGTATGGGCCGTGCGGCTGAACGCCGGCGGCTGCAGCACCGCCACCTCCTGGCGCACGCTTTCCAGCAGGGGCATGAAGTCTCCGGCGGGGTCGTGCTCGGTGTGCAGCAGCATGTCGAACAGCGCGAACTCGATCTGGCGCAGCGTCTGCAGCCCGCTCTGGAAATTGCGCGCCGCGAGCATCTTGTCAAAGAGTTCGCGCGGCAAAGGCTCGCCCGTGTCCACATGCGCCGTCATGTGCCGCAGCACGCTCCACTCCCAGCAGAAGTTCTCCATGAACTGGCTGGGAAGTTCCACTGCGTCCCACTCCACGCCGCTGATGCCGGAGACGTCGCGTTCATCGACTTTCGTGAGCAGGTGGTGCAGGCCGTGGCCGAATTCGTGGAACAGGGTGGTCACGTCGTCGTGCGTGAGCAGCGGCGGCTTGCCGTCCACGCCGTCGGCGAAGTTGCAGACCATGTGGGCCACGGGCGTCTGCAGGGTACCCGTGTCGGGCCGCAGCCAGCGCGCGCGGACATCGTCCATCC
>JACCED010177285.1_pt1 | contig 12648 bp, 12 predicted proteins | sample 7455021 | NCBI WGS metagenome assembly JACCED01 (sample SAMN15323456, study PRJNA562643) | freshwater metagenome | isolation source: river surface water | place: USA:Blue River Watershed | collected 2017-08-19
CTGACTGCGCTCTTGATTACACCGTTGTGTGTAACGACGCAGACTTTCTTTCCTGGATATTCAGCGAGTAATTTCTCCATTGCAGCTTCAACACGAATACGTGCTTGATCGTAAGACTCTCCCCCACTTGGTGCATATGAAGATGAGTTAAGCCATGCCTGATATTCGGTGGGAAACTTTTCGCGAACTTCGTCGTTGGTCAGTCCATCCCATGTACCAAATGAGAGTTCATACCAAATCTCGTCAAAGACAATAGGTAACCCTGTAGTTGCAGCAATTGCTTCTGCCGTCTGTCGGGTGCGCTGCAAAGGAGAAGCGATCAATACATCAGGCTTAATCTTTGCAATCTCTTGGGCGACAGTTGCAGCTTGCGCCAAACCTTCTTCGGTCAACTCTGGGTTAAGAGGACCAGTTCCTGAGAACTTACGTAGCGGAGTAAGAATGGTTTCACCGTGACGAACGAAGTAGATCATCGTCGGATCTTCATTACTGCGAAGACGATCTGTCAGGTAATTCTCCTGCACGACCACAGTAGGTTCATTTGCTTGTCCGCCATCTAGCGCCTTATTGGCAAGGCGATCTGCATGTGAATTCTCATCGCGTGGGATCCATGAATAAGTGACAAGAGAAGCTGGGTGAGCATCGCGGCACTTCTTGGCTAATTCACGCATATCTGCATGCTTGATCTGCCAACGCCCTGACATCTGCTCAACGACTAGCTTTGAATCCATCGCGACTACAACTTCTGCAGCTGGATCTAGTGAATGAATATGTGTGAGACCTGCAAGAAGCCCGCTGTATTCAGCTACGTTATTGGTTGCAATACCGATGACATCAAAGAGTTCTGCAACGATCTTTCCATTTTCACTGACAACTGCGCCGTACCCTGCTGGCCCGGGATTTCCACGCGAACCACCATCTGCAGTGAGCTTAAATGTGCGTGCCATTATCTAGAGTCCACGCACCAAGATGCAGCGACATTCTTCGCAGCGAACGACTTCATCTTCTGCAAGGGAAGCAATGCGTTGTAGCTCAATAGTGTTAATTGCAAGATGGCAACCCTTGCATTGATTGCCAACCAGAGCTGCAGCTCCTGTGCCGTTATTGGCTGCACGAATCTTTTCGTAGAGTGCGAGCAACTCAGGGTTAACCGATGCTGCAACTGATGCACGATCTGCAACGTTTGCTTCGAGATCGGCGTTAATGACTGCAAGTGCATTTGCCTTCTTAATCTCAAGCTCAGTGATCTCATTGCCAAGAACTCGCTCTTGCTCTGAAAGCTCTGTAATGCGGGCCTTGATGCCATCGATACGCATCATGATTTCAAGTTCGATCTCTTCTAGCTCTGCGCGGCGTCCAGCAAGGGAAGCTAGTTCATGCTGAAGTTGTTCGAGCTCTTTTGGTGCACCAGTACCTGATGCAAGGCGAGCTTCATCGCGGTTGATACGAGTAACGATCTGTTCGACATCGCCTTCGGCTCGCGCCAATTCGCGCTTTACATCGTTGTTTTCTGTCTCAGCTGCGATACGTAGATCGCGAGCATTATGTGACTTAATGGTCAGCGATGCGATCGCGGCAATTTCTGGGAGATTGGCAGCCTTATTGGTCAAGGTTGCATGAGTGAAATCAAAGTTCTGGATATCTAAAATTGAACGCTGATCGCTGAGTGTGGCCTTCATGACGCCTCCTCGCGAGGTATGTACATATATGTATTTGTGAAACTGGTGGGCGGTGAGGGTTTCGTCATGTTTTTGACGACAATCTCGCAACCTACAGGCGACACTTTTTTGATCTTTAATATGCTCCCATTTTAGCGGGTTTGGCAGGCAAATCCAATCTGACTATTTTCTAATAGCTTTCATGGTCAGAGTCTGTGTATACCCAGTCATAGAGGTTGTCCCTGTAAAGACGATTCTCATGCTTGTGGAACTCTTATTACTGTTTTGCCCACTCACGGAGACAAGAAATGGGTACTTTGAATCACAAGAACTTAAGTCTTTAGTACCTGAAACCTTCCAAAGTGTTATCCATTTTATGCCCACTTTCTCTTGAAGAGTACCGTTCTTGAGGCTGCTACACATGTCAAAGGTTAAATTTGGATGAGGAGCGCACTGGGTAGTGATTCCAGGTGAAGAGATGCAATTTTGCAAGAAAGTAGAACCTGTACCACTCTGACTACTTCCCTGAATGAAAAAAGAGTTAAGTGATAAAATTTTTGTATTCCAGCCTGAATCTAAAATTTGTAGAGAGGGGAAATAGCTTCCCTTCTGAATTCCAGGCAAATTAAAAGAAATTGTGGAGCCATACCTACTCATTGAATAAAGGGTCTGGCTGGAAACATACCCTGTGTAGCCTGGAATTGAGATTGAGAATTTCAAGTCGGAGAATTCTCGGTCTCCAAGAGAGGTGCAAGTATTTTTCAAAGTAACGCCGTAGGTAGTCTGTATACCAAGAACCTTAGATCCTGAAGAAACCACTGAAACGCAGTCCATTGGTTCTGCAACTTCAAATGTTGGTAAGTAAATGGTTTTATATGAATAGTCAGACGGCGTAAATATTTTCAAATATGGATACTGAATGCCTGGATTAAGTGCGGAATATTCCCACGAGGTCAAGTTAAACTTAAGTGTGGTGCCGAAGAAGCTATTGTAATAAGTCTCAGTCGAGCCGTTCATCACACTTTTATCCGCGTAAAATGTAACACCACTCCAATTTAGTTTCTCTGAGGTTTTTGAGTCACATTGAGTATTGAGTGTGACTTCATAGGTTGTACTAAAAGATGATTTAGTAAATTGAGCATCTGTTACGTAAAGACAATCGGCTAAACCAACTGCATGAGCAGCAACTGGGCTGACGAAGGGTAGAAGAACCGAAACTACGGATATCAGTGAATAAATCACCCGTCTTTTCATTCTTGGCCTTTCATAGTTGGTTGGAAATGGATCTGTATGCGCCGCCACACATTGTTCCACTCTGAGAGGCAATGCCCAATATGGTCTGAGACATGGCTTAGGTAAATTCTTGACATCTTAAATCTGGTGGGCGGTGAGGGTTTCGGGTTATCAAACCTTTAAACCTTTCAAATTCCCATTTTGCAGATATGTCCGCTCTTGGCTCATCTCCCATATTAGAGGGTATGGCAGACAAATCCAAAGAGTTTGCTAATCCTTCTTTGGTAGTTTAATTGTGACCCGTAGAGGATCACCTTCGTTGCCTGTTTGAAATACCGCTCTCTTTTGTTCTTCTTTTATTTGAGTTGCTTCATGAGCCTGTGGGTGGAAAATCTCATCAAAGACACCAAAGGCTCCACTGGCGTTACCTATTCCTTTAGGCGTGATTTTCCACCAGCCTTTTTTGAATAACCTCATATTACAAGAATACACCTTTGAAATGTTCAGGGTATGGCAGACAAATCCAACTACTTGCTTGATAACATCATTTTATGAAGATTCTGAATAAAGCGATCAATCTTCTCCCGCCTAAATTAGCGACCATCATCAAGTTTGAAATTGGAACATATCAGTCATTTTGGCGACTCCTTTCAAATAGAAAAGTTCTGAAATTTAAAAGATCCCAAAAGTTGGTCTTCAGTTACTCTGAAATGCAAAATGGAATACTTTGGATGTTTCAATTTGCTTCAATCTGCGAAATTGTTGCAATTGAACTGCTAGTACCTAATGAAAGATTCAGGCTAGTTCTTCTTGTATTGGGTATTTGGTCAATTCTGCTGATACTAGGAATCTGGGCTTCTTTTAAGACCAATCCACATGAAATTGATGATAAATATATTTACATAAGACAAGGAACTCTGTACGAGATCAGGATTCCTAAAGCCGTGATCAAAGAAATAGCACAATTAAATTCACGAGAATTTTCCAAATGCCGATTAATTAATAGCAGTCTGTATTTACCTGTCATGAATGAGACCAATATGAAGATAGCACTTCATGTTTCAATCCCCTGCAAATTACCATGGGGGCTTAGTGGTGAAATAGATTGCATTTATTTCTACCTAGACAGAGTGGCAGAAAACAAGAAATTCTTCGTTTAAAGTAATTCTGATATTGGTTATAAGTGGTTTGGCAGATATATCCAAAATTAAGAACTTAGACTTACATCCAGATTTTGGATACAAATCTTGGAAATACCTGTGTTTGTGGGCGGTGAGGGTTTCGGGTTATCAAACCTTTAAACCTTTTAAATTCCCATTTTGCAGATATGTCCGCTCGCTCACTTAAGAAATTTTCTTTAGTTTACCTTTTTCGTTTCTTATCCAATCATTTCCATTTACATCTTTAAAAGTAATTCGTGCTCGCATATTAATAGCAAGTTCTTCATAGATTTCTTTAAAATTCATTTCATTGTTAGGGGTGCTCAAGAATTGTCTGAGTTCAGGATTGCTAATCTTTTTAACATCTATGGAATGAGGGGTCATCTCCTTCTCTCTTTCAAATAGCACAGGGAACTTTTGGGAATACACCACATCGCCCTTGGAGAGACTTGGAAACGAAGTTATTTCACGATCAAGTAAAACATCTATGTTTACATCATATGCAGGCATGGAAGAGATGCTCTTAGCATTCAAGTTAAGCCATCTACTGCCTGCACCTCTATCTCCGTTGTGTATATAGAACTGGTCAGGGGTCACCCATGCATAGATGCCATTGGATGCAATCTCCCTGTTCCGTTCAATTCCAGTCATAGTCCATGTTGATTTGGTCGCCACAAGGGTCGCCAAGGCGATGACAAGGGTGCTAAAGGCGTTAATTAGATCCATTCAGGCTCGCTTCTGTAGTAGTTATAAGTCTCAACCATTACTTTAGGGTTTTTATTCCCTTGCCTTTGGGGCGATAAGAGGCAGGAACTACTTCCCAATTCAAAGGGCAAATTTCTTGTCAGTGGTGGGTGGTTCAATTTTTACAATGGAGAAGACTGTCAAAAATTTAACCCCAAATTTCACATTCAGATCCAGATGAATAATTATCTAATCATTGATAATTCTTCTAAAAAGCATTGATTTATATGGGTTTTTTGATACCTTTAAAATAACGATGTAAAAACTTGTGGTACAATTAGATAGTAAACAAGTGAAAAACAGCGTTAAATAGGGCTTTTTGAGCCTTCAACACTAATTTTGCTTAGGCTTCCAAGTGGCATCTACAGCCAAAGCCTCAAGGTTTCAAGGTTACTCAAAATGCCATCCTGCTGACTCGGTGGGGGGATATAACGAGTTTTTTGATGAGATAACGCTTTCTCAAGGTAACCAATTAAAAAGGCTCCACGAAGGTGGGCTAACGCTCTGGGGTAGGCATCTACAGTATCTATCAGGCGTGAGTAATTAACATAGTAGATAAATTAATATTAGAAGGTTCTCTAATATCTATTCAGGAAATATTCTCTTTCTTGAAATAAATAGATCAAGAGAAAATATTAATTTAAAGCCAGAGATACTGGTTTACCTTGTAAAAAATAATCAAGAAGTAAATCTTTTGAGAATTGTTCTTTTCTTAGAATAAAAAGATTACTAATTAAATAAAAATAGATATTAAATATATCTATATTAAATGAGACTTTTCCATGGGAAGGTAATTCCATCCCAATTACTAAGTGTTCCTGTATCAATACCACCTGGGGGCAATCCTTCTGGTCTCTTCTTTTTATGACTTATCCAAAATCCAGATTCAGACAAGGCTCTAATTTCTTCATCAAAAGTATGTGAGTATCTGTACCCAAGTTTCTTTGGAATCGCACCACTTTTTCTATTCGTTGCGTCATGTTGATAGTAAACATAGTCATAGCCAAATACATGGAATGCGTACCATTCAAGCACTTGCACTATCCAAGAACCAATACCTCTTCCTTGATGACCTGTGGTTACCCACAAGGCAACTTGAATATCTCTATGGTTTGGCATTGGTGCTAATGAACCAAACCCAACTACTTCATAGCCAATTGTGAAAATCAAGTGGAATCTTGGAAATTCACTATTTACATGATCCAGTACAAACTTTTGGACTGTATTCATCTTCCAACTTGGAGCATATTTAGCCCACCCAATGTAGCCTTTTAGGTCTTTTGCACTTTTCTTCATGGCTGGGTACAAAATTGCTGCATCAGTATCCTTCAACACTCTACAAGCAAGTGGGTACTCATAGTTACCCCAATTGGGAACTGATTCAAATTCTTCATTAGATTCTTTCATATACATATCTTCCTTCTATGTATATCTAATTATCCCAGCGTTTTTAACACTTCGTCGTGCACACTATATTTTCAGGAAATGTACCTACATATCTGAATGATGTTCGTTAAAAAAATATTCCGATTTTATTCAATTAGAAGTTACTGTTATATTTAATTAACTAGATAGACATTCTCTGGGAATACAAGAGGGCAATCATGCATCTAGTACTCAGAACTTAAGAAGTCACTCACCCTTACGATATTTTTCAAACTCTTCTTGTGATTTTGCTCCACGAGAAATATTACAGAAACGACATGCCAAGACCGTATTTTCAAATGTATGTTCTCCCCCTCTGGCAAGAGGAATTAAATGTTCAATAGTTGCCATGTCATTATTGAACTTGCGACCTACTCCCTTTTTGAAGTCCATTTCTTTGCCACAGTAATAACACTTAGTTCCGTGCTTCTTTTTCAAACTCAATATTGAGATTCCCTTTTCTACCACTGTATTGAGTTTACGAGCCTTGCGTCTATGAGAGTGTTCAGTGGCGAGGGCAATTCTTTTTTCACGATCTCGTTCATAGCGTTTATTATCTCGCTCTCTTTCAACTTCAACATTGTTTCTGCGTCTAGTTGTTTGTTTGATGCGACGCTCTTCAATATTTTCTTGATACCAGCCTTTTACATGGGTGATTCTGCACTTTTTGCACATAGCCCTTAGTCCATCAGAAGCATTCTTGTCTTTATGGAATGAAGAATTAGGAAGTCTTTCCATACACTTAGTGCAGGTTCTCGTTCCATCACCATGGTCAATCGCCTTTTTGTACGGCATTCGGTAAGCACCTGCCAAAGGATCTCCGTGCTTCTTCCACATGATGTAGTGCTGGTTACAGAATCCTTTTACATGCTCCTGCTTTGTACAATTATCAACAGAACACTTAGGCTTGTTTTTACTTCTCTCTTTGTCATAGTGCGTAGTGCAGAGATTCCTTGCTTTCACTGGATTCTTGCAGTTGCTAACTTCGCATTTTCCAGAATTTTTCTTTCTTTCAAGATTCCAATGCTTATTGCATAGCCCCTTGGCTTTCGGCTTGTTTTCACAGTCTGGAAACTCACAAGTTGATTCCCCTGAATAGGTTCTCTTAGTTACCTTCAAAGGATCTCCGTGTCGCTTGAAACGCATGTAGTGCTTACCGCAGTAACCACTATTGGCACAGACAGACTCGCATCCGTCTACCTTGCAGATGTTTCTCACCCTTGAACTATATCTATTTAACTAAACGCAAAGCCCTAATTGGCTTGCTTTCAGGTGGTAGAACATCATCAAGTCTTGTTGGCAAAGAGGCTTCTATCTCTTCGCTTCTAACTTGTGTATAGATCTTCAAGGTAACCGACACATTTTTGTGTCGCATCTGGCGTCTTACGACTTCTGGATTTACGCCTCTTCTAATCATGTCAGTGGCATACCAGTGGCGAAGCATGTGGGGATTTACAGTTTTCCCACCAGTCATTTTCTGGAATTTTGCACCTCTTGATAATTTGTAGCAGGAATGTGAAACCAGTTTTGTAGTTTTGCCAAGTTCCCATATTTGTTCAGGCTTCATGTTTCGCACTTCCTCCGCTAACCAATGTGGGAGCAAAATTTTGCCGTAGGTCTTAGGACTTCCTAAGTGCAAACCATCCTGTGAATAGGCTTGATTTACATCCAAATAGTCTCCAGTTACTTTTTCAGGTGTAACTGCACATGCTTCACCAACACGAAGTCCCCCAAACATACAAAGGAGTAATTGAAGGCGGTATTTAGATCTATTAATTAACCACTCTAACTCTGCTTGAGTTGGTATGTCATAGATCTTTCCCTCCGCTTCAAGGTTTGGAAGGTCTTGACATATCCCTAAGTCTTTGAAAATTGAACGGGCAGTTATGAATAGCCTTTTTCTAGTGCTTTGAGTAGTTAATTTTTCAACTACATCTCTAATTAGTGCTGAATTGATTTGTTCTACTTCCAGATCCCAAATACCTAAACGCTTCAAATCTTTAAAGAAGGTCTGTCTGGTTTGATACTTATAAGGTCTTGAATTTATAACTTCCGTCGCATATTCGGATACTTTCATCATTTGCTCCTTTAACTAAGGAGACAAGATGTTTTGATATTGGATATAGGTGGTTTGGCAGATATATCCAAAATCAAGAACATAGATCTACATCCATATTTTGGATAAAGATCTGGGATATATCTGTTTTTGTGGGCGGTGAGGGTTTCGAACCCCCGACATCCTCGGTGTAAACGAGGCGCTCTACCACTGAGCTAACCACCCGGGCCGTGCTTTCGTACTCGCGAATACTACTTTATTAGAGCCAAAGTACGAAAACGAGGCGTAATTAGAGGCTTGCTAGAGCGCTCTTGTACTCGACGAGGTTACGGGCATCGCCGAGGCCATTAACGATCTGCCAGACTAGGTTTCCGTTCTTATCCACGATGAAGGTTCCACGAACTGCGCAACCGCGTTCTTCATTGAATACCCCAAATGCTTTAGCTGCTGCGCCGTGTGGCCAGAAATCTGCAAGTACTGGAAACTTGTATCCCTCCTGCTCGGCGAAGGCGCGCTGTGCGTACATTGGATCGCAAGAGATTGCTAGCAACTGCACTTCATCATTTTGAAATGCTGCAAGATCATCACGAAGTGCGCAGAGTTCGCCGGTGCAGATTCCTGAGAATGCAAATGGATAGAAGAGGATTACAACATTCTTCTCGCCCTTAAATGAGGAAAGAGTGACAGGTGAACCGTGCTGGTCCATTAATGTGAAATCAGGTGCTGGAGTTCCAAGTGTTAATGTCATGCGAGAAACTTAGCGCTTGCCTGCCTTGCGTGCCACTAGACGTGTACCGGCCCAATCTTTTGCGAGCGCAATTGTTGATGTCTGGCTAAGGCCTGCAATAGGAGCTGCATCTTGAATATCGCTCGGTTCAACATGGCCATCTCGTCCAACTTTTGGAGTAAGAACCCAGATAGGACCAGTCTCTGAAAGATATGTCAGTGCATCCATTAATTCATCGACAAGATCGCCATCACCATCGCGCCACCATAAGAGAACGGCATCAACAACATCTGTGGTCTGACCTTCAATAAGCGTGGTTCCAGTGATCTTTGAAATCTCACTACGCAAGACATCATCACAATCAGGGCCGTAACCCACTTCGAGAATGAGCTCTCCGGCTGCAAATCCCATTCGTATTGGCACGGGCTAAGTCCATCCCAGGTGTGACCCTTTTGACAAGGGTTTTGGAGGGATTTACTCGCCAGTTAGCGCCTGTAGATTTCCCCTCAGGGGCATTTAGCGCGAGAATATGGCCCATGAGTGGAATTTTCGATACACCAGATCAGAACGTTGACCAGCTTGTAGATATCGATCCGACAGAGACTGCTGAATGGCAAGCATCTTTTGATGCAGCCCTCGAGCATGCAGGTCCTGTCCGTGCTCGTTACTTAATGCTCAAGCTCTTGCAGCGTGCTCACGAGAAGCAGATCGGTCTATCGTCACTTCGCAATAGCGATTACATCAACACAATTTCACCAGAGCACGAACCAGAGTTTCCTGGCGATGAAGCGATCGAGCGTCGTATCCGCGCCTACATCCGTTGGAACGCTGCGATGTTGGTACACCGCGCACAGCGCCCAGGTATCGGCGTCGGCGGACATATCTCAACGTATGCATCTTCTGCTTCACTCTACGAAGTTGGATTCAACCACTTCTTCCGCGGAATGGATCATCCAGGCGGCGGAGATCAAATCTTCTTCCAGGGACATGCAAGCCCAGGAATGTATGCACGTGCATTTCTAGAAGGACGTCTTTCAGAGAATCAACTCGATGGATTCCGTCAAGAAGTTTCACATGCAGGTGGCGGATTATCTTCATATCCACATCCGCGTTTGATGCCTGACTTCTGGCAATTCCCAACAGTCTCCATGGGTATCGGACCAATCAATGCAATCTATCAAGCGCGCTTTAACCGTTACCTACACAACCGCGGAATTAAAGATACAAGCCAGCAACATGTCTGGGCATTTCTTGGCGATGGTGAAGTTGATGAGGTCGATACTCTCGGCGCAATTGGTCTAGCTTCTCGCGAGAATCTAGATAATCTCACCTTTGTTATTAACTGTAACTTGCAGCGCCTTGATGGACCTGTGCGCGGTAACGGCAAGGTTATTCAAGAGCTTGAATCAACATTTATCGGTGCAGGCTGGAACGTTATCAAGGTTGTATGGGGTCGCGAATGGGATCCTCTACTTGCCCAAGATCGCGAAGGCGCTCTCGTTAATTTGATGAACACCACTCTTGATGGTGACTTCCAAACATTTAAGGCTGAATCAGGTCGCTACATCCGCGAAAACTTCTTCGGTCGCGATCCACGCACAGCAGCGATGGTCTCTAGTTGGTCTGATGATCAGATCTGGGGACTTAAGCGCGGCGGACATGATTACCGCAAGCTATTTGCTGCATATACCGCTGCAATGGAGCCAAATGGAAAGCCAACCGTCATCCTTGCAAAGACTGTAAAGGGTTGGACGCTCGGATCAACTTTTGAAGGTCGCAACTCAACGCACCAGATGAAGAAGATGTCTCTTGAAGATATCGTCACATTCCGCGATCGCCTTGGAATTCCGATCTCTGATGACAAGCTCGACAAGTACACACCTGCGTACTACAAGCCAGCTCCAGATTCTGAAGAGGCGAAGTACTTGGCAGAACGTCGCGCAGCACTCGGTGGAACACTTCCTCGCCGTCGCGCAAAGTCAAAGCCACTTCCAATGCCAGCAGATTCTGTCTATGACAGCGTCAAGCGCGGTTCAGGACATCAAGAAATTGCAACAACGATGGCATTTGTTCGCATGCTCAAAGATTTGGTTAAGGATCCAGGTCTTGGTTCACGCATCGTTCCGATCATCCCTGACGAAGCTCGTACCTTCGGAATGGATTCACTCTTCCCAACGATGAAGATCTACTCACCTCACGGTCAGAAGTACACAGCTGTAGACCGTGAATTGATGCTCTCCTATAAGGAATCAGCATCAGGAGTCATCCTTCACGAAGGAATCAACGAAGCTGGATCAACAGCATCATTTACTGCAGTTGGTACTTCATACTCAACTCACGATGAGCCGATGATTCCTATCTACATCTTCTACTCGATGTTTGGTTTCCAGCGCACAGGTGATGCTTTCTGGGCAGCGGCCGATCAGCTTGCACGTGGATTCGTCCTTGGTGCAACTGCCGGTCGTACAACACTTAATGGTGAAGGTCTCCAGCATGAAGATGGACATTCACATCTTCTTGCTTCAACGAACCCAGCGGTTGTCTGTTACGACCCAGCATTTGCCTACGAAGTCGGACATATCTTTAAAGATGGTCTACGTCGTATGTACGGTGAAGATAGCGAGAACATTTACTACTACATCACCGTGTATAACGAGCCATATCAACATCCAGAAGAGCCTGCCAACCTTGATGTTGAAGGTCTCCTCAAGGGTATCTACCTCTTCCGTTCAGGTGAGCGTCAGCGTAAGAAGAATTCACAGATCTTGGCATCGGGTGTTGCAGTTAACTGGGCACTTAAGGCGCAAGAGCTACTCCAGAAAGATTGGGGAGTCAGCGCCGATGTCTGGTCTGTTACTTCATGGAATGAACTTCGTCGTGATGGTCTTGCAGTTGATCGCCACAACATGCTCAATCCATCTGCAAAGAAGAGCGCATACATCAGCGATCGCCTTAAGGGTGCAACTGGACCAGTAGTTGCAGTCAGCGATTACATGCGTTCAGTGCAAGATCAGATCGCACCATGGGTCGAGCAAGACTTCGTCTCACTCGGTACAGATGGATTTGGTCTTTCAGATACTCGTGGAGCACTTCGTCGCCACTTCAAGGTCGATGCTGAATCAATCGTTGTTGCAACTCTTGCTCAGCTTGCCAAGTCTGGCGAAGTAAAAGAGTCAGTTGTACAAGAAGCGCTTAATAAGTATCGCCTTGATGACATCTCTGCAGCAGATCCTGGAAATACCGAAGGGTCTGGCTGATTCATCAGCTGATACCTTCATGATCAATCGCATCCCCGTTACCGATATCAACCCATCGGTCTTCTTTGGAGGTGCCTTTGTTCCAGTAAAAGCTATTGCAGGTGAAGAGATTGAAGTCAGCGCCACTATCTTCCGTGAGGGCCATGATGCTCTCGGTGCTGATGTACTTCTCTTTGATCACAATGGAGTAGAGCTATCGCGCACTCGTATGCGCGAACATGGTCACGGAAGTGATCGCTTTAGTACATGGATTCGCATCCCTGCGCGTGGAGATTTCACCTATCTCATTGAATCATTTGATGATCCCTTTGCAACCTGGCTCCATGATTGCGAGATCAAGATTCCAGCAGATATAGATGCTGAACTCTGCTGCGCCATAGGGCTTGAA
>JACCED011885227.1_pt1 | contig 12644 bp, 11 predicted proteins | sample 7455021 | NCBI WGS metagenome assembly JACCED01 (sample SAMN15323456, study PRJNA562643) | freshwater metagenome | isolation source: river surface water | place: USA:Blue River Watershed | collected 2017-08-19
ACCGCATCCGTGCCCGATCCGCACCCCACCACTTCCCCCCCTCCCATCCACCGCGCAAGATCGCCCTCAAACCCCGAAAGCTCCTCGCCCATCAAAAAGTTGCCCGTGTCCATGACCCGCTGAACCGCCAGCGCCGCCTCCGCTCCCAACACACGCGCCATCTCACCAACCCACCCCCTCACGTCACGACCTCCCCAAGCGTCGCGCTTCCAAAAAGCGTCCGCCGCACACCGTCCGCCAAGCCAATCAGTGGACGCCACCCGAGAGCCCTTTCCAACCTGCGACAATCCAAGTGAAAAGACCCTGGCTCAATCCCAGCCCAATCAGACGGCATCGCAACTTGCTCAACCGAGCTCCGTCCCGCCACTCGACACATCAATCCCGCCGCCTCACGCAAACTCCACACCTCGGGTCCACCGAGGTTGTACGCCATCCCAAATGCCGCCGAGGGTGCCGCGCCAAGCCGCAACATCCCCTCGACCACCTCTCCGACAAAAACAAAATCTCGTTCCACCATGCCATCACCGTAGATGCGCAACGATTCGCCGCACTCCAGTCGACGAAACCATTCCCCCATCAAGGAAACCGCCGGTCGACACTCAACCCCACGGCCATACACATTGCTCAACCGAACAACGGCGGTCGGAATCCCATAACGGCGACCATACAAAAGGTGATACCGCTCGCATGCCGCTTTGTGCACCCCATTCACATCGATTGGCTCCACCAAGTGTTGCTCATCCACAGGCAAATACACCGGAACCCCATAAACCTGCCGTGTGCTTGTGAACAGCATCCGCACCCCTGGATTCATCCTCCGCACCCCCTCCAACAATGCCAGATGCCCCACCTGATTCGCCGCGAGATCGGAACTTGGACTCTCCATCGACGCAACATGCCCCGTCACTCCCGCAAGGTTGAAAATCCAGTCGGCCGTCTTTAGGCGCATCGCATAACAACCAATCTCGCAGATGTCCGCAGCCACCCCGTGTCCCAATGCCTCTTCCGCTTGATCAAGGCGCGGGTCCACCACAAAGACAGCAGCTCCCAGCTCCCGCAACGCCCGAACCAAAGCACGTCCAATAAATCCCGCCCCTCCCGTCACCAGCACCTCGCGTCCGGAATACGCATGCGATAACTCACGGCTCAGCCTCATTTGCCCCCCCTTTCAGCAACCACAACCAACGAGGACCCCGCCTCGATTGAGACCCCCGCAAGAATCAGCGCCGTCTCCAACCGGAGCGCTCGCTCGATGAAGAATCCAAAAAAATCACCGCCAGCCGACCCCCCCAAATCGCCTTCCTCCAACACCCACCCAAACAGCGCTCTCCTCAGCCAGACCAACGGCACGAGCAAAGCGAATCGATGCGAAAACAATCGGATCCGTAACCCCGCATCACGAACCGCGCGCCGCAACTCTCCCGGCGAAAAACGCCGACTGCCGCCCACCACCTCATCGTGCCTTCCCGCCAACCACGCATAAGCCGGCACTTGGACCATCAAGACTCCCTCCGGCGCAAGCGCGCGCACCAAAACCCTCAACGCCTCACGCCAGTCCTCAATCGAACGATGGTACAGCACGTCAAACGACAACACGACGTCGAAGCATTCCCGAAAGCCCTCAGTCCCCATCTCACCCAACCTGAACTCCACTCCGGCTCCTCGCTCGCGCGCGAAACTCAGCATTTCCTCGTCGCTATCCGTCGCAACCACATCGCCGTACCGAGCCGCCTCTGCCGCCATCAACCCCGTCCCACACCCCGCATCCCAGATCCGGAGGCGCCCACCTTTCTCCCGAAAAATCCCGTCGAGCACGCGCGAGCAAAGCCACCGCGTTGACCTCGTCCACCAATGAGTCTCATCCCACCGGAAATGCTGCTGCTTGCCCTCGCGCTCCATCCTAAAACCCCAGTTTGAGTTTTGCCCCACCACCACCCGTCGCCCTCGCACGGTTGACCCCCTCCAAAAGATCCGGATGGCCCGGATTCCATCGTAAACCCTCTGCAAAAACGCTCTCCGCCTCCGTCGCAAGCCCCCGCTTCAGCAAAAGCGCCCCAAAAAACATCCGCGCAGGAAGAAAGCGCGGTTGCAATCCAACGCACTCCCGGATCACCCCCATCGCCTCAACCTCCCTCCCCAGCCGAACCAACGCCGTCGCAACTTGCACCAACAACAGGTGGTCGTACCCCGACGGACGCAGCGCCATCCCCTGCATTCCCACCCGCAACGCCGCCTCCGCATCCCCCAACCGAAGATGCACCACCGCCAAGTTCGCGCACGCTGGCACCGTGGGCATCAACCCGTTCGCCCGCTCAAACGCTTCCCGAGCGTCCTCGAACTTCCCCGCCTCGTAACACGCACCTCCCAAGTTGATCCACGGACGCGCCTTGCCCGGACTCTTCAGCGCGGTATCGCGCCACAACCGCTCCGGCGTCGCCCAAACCGCGTTTCGCGCAACGGCCAACCCGCCCAAAACAATCAATCCCACCAACGCCGCCGATTGCCCAAGCCACCCCCTGCCCCCCAGCCACGCAAACGCCAACCCTAAAACCGCGGAGGCACCCACCATCGAGACATACGTGCGATGCTCCGCCATCACGTCCGGCAACGGTACAACCGACGAATCCGGCCCCAGCGCCACCGCCCACCACCACGCCGAGCAAATCATCATGCCCGCAAAAGGCCAGGCGCGCCGCCGCCTCCAAACCGTCCAAAAAACCGCCACCACCACCAGTAAGCCCAATGCCGCCCCCCAAAACCTCCCGTCGGTCCAAGCTGTCACCAACGGCACGTCCGGGTCGAGGTTCAACCCCGTCGGCAACAGAACCAGCCGAAGGTAGCCCCACCAAATCATCGGTTCCGTCAGCGCATACTCCCACGCGTACCCCGCCCGCTGCACGCCGTGCGCAATCCCGAACACAGACTCGACGCCCTCACCCTTCCCTTGAGCCGCCGAGACCGAAATCAAGAGGACCGGAACAACCGATGCGACAACTCCATACGGAGCGATCCGCATGACCGCGCCTCTCCAAGCACCCCGCATCACAAACGTCTCCACCCCGAGCAGCAGCACCGGGACGACAAACCCCGTCTCCTTGGAAAAAATCGCCCCAACCATCCCGATCCAACTCACGATCAACCACCCAAGCCCCCGACCCGCGCGCCGCTCCTGATAGCCGTAAACCGCCAAAAGGATGAAAAAACAGCACAATGACGTTGCCCGCTGAATCACGTACGTCACCGACTCGATCTGCATCGGATGGATCACAAAGACCGCGGCTGCCGCCAGCGGCACCCACTCGCGATACCCCCCAGGCGATTCCTCCCCCCGTCCCGAACGCTTGATCCAGCGGCGAAGCACCCCCCACACCAGCACCCCGTTCAAGCCGTGAACGATCACATTGAACAAGCGATAGCCCTGCGGAGAAAAACCACCGACCGCGTGGTTCAAAAAAAACGTGAAATAGGTCACCGGCCGCATGATGAAGTTCGTCGACAAATCCGGGTCCAATGCAGCCGCCCCCGCCCTCCGCGCTAACCCGCCAAAATCCCGGAACAGATCAAGAAAGCTGCTCCACTGGGTAAAAATGGGGTTTCCCCGCAAATACACCTCGTCATCAAACACCATCGGGTATCCGAGGGTTCCCCCGTAAACCACCGACAACAGGCCGGCTACCACCCACAAACTCGTCGTGATCTCAAGCGGCTTCATGGCGCTTTGCATCGCGATGCCCCTCCCCGACTGCCTCCAGATCCACCCGCGCCCCGACCGAACGCCGCGCCACCACGTACTGCGGCGCTCCATTCATCAAGGAATAGATCCGCCCCACATACTCGCCGATCAACCCAACCAGCAACAACGTGCTGCCACGGACCAGCCATCCCCAAAAATCCGACATTTGCCCGCCCCCCGCCAAATCCCAAGCCGCAGCAACCACACACACCACCCCGCCACCAAAGGTCAGCAACCGGATCGGCCAAACCGAGAAACCCAGCGCCATCCGCGTCCAAAGCCCCAGCAACTTCATCGTCGTATACCCCGACCGTCCGTCTGGTCGCTCGTGGTGCTCGCAGTCCACCACCCCGATACTCCGCGTCGCCCTCAAAATCAATGCATCCAGATACGGCTCCGCTCCCTCGTACCGCGTCACTTCGCGGCGGACCGTTTTCGATAAGACCTTGAAACTCGAAAGGTACAGCTCCCGAGGCTTGCCCAATGCCACACAGGCCGTCCAGTTATGCAGCGCACTGCCCCAACGCCGAAACCACGGATGACGCCGCACGCGATACCGAGAATACACCACGTCGAACCCCATCGCCGCGTGCCGCAACAGTTTCCTCACCTCCGACGGCGGATTCTGCAGGTCGTCATCCATGATCACACACCAATCCCCCGTGGCCTGACGCAACCCCGCCATCACCGCGTTGTGCTCCCCAAAGTTTCGCGATAATCCCAAAAACTCGACCACCCCGGGATGCCGCCGCTGCAAGGCCTCGCAAACATCCGACGAATCATCCTGGCTCCCATCGTCCACCAACACCACCTGCAACCGCTCCACATCCCTCAGCTCCGAAATCAACTCCTGACACAACGTCCCCAGCGTCCCCCTCGAGTTGAACACCGGCACCACCACCGACACCGACCACCCCCCAAACAGATGTCGCGCCCCCGGCTCAGGGCCCCCGTCGTCTCCAGAAATCACCAACCGTCCCAACACCCGCTCGTACGATTGTGGCCCCAATCCATCCAGCGCCCTCCGCCCAAGATAATACCGACCCGCCAGCACCTCGCGAATCGCCTCCACAATCCGCTCCGCCGCCTCCCGTTTCATCACATACCCATGCGCCCCCGAATCGATCGCCAACTCCCCATGGGTCAACTCATCGTGAATCGACAAAACCACCACCCGCAGTTCCGGCCGCTCCTGCAGCATTCCCGCCACCAACCCCGACGAATCCCGATGCTTCAGGGACCAATCCACCACCGCCACCTCCGGAGCAGTCTCCCGCATCATCGCCAACGCATCCGCCTCGTTCCCCGCTTCCCCCACCACCTCCAAATCCGCCTGCTCCCCCAACAACGTCACCAACCCGCGCCGCACCACCGCATGATCATCCACGACCATGACCCGGCACCGCCGCTCCCCCCGCTCATTGGTCGCAACATCCTTCATTCGTCAAAAGTACCCCACCCGCAACCGCCTCACATCGGGACGCTTTCCTAGTCCGTCTAAGGGCTCGTCCCCGAGGGGAACAACCCCTATTCCGCGCCCAAGCGAACCTGAAAAGCTTTGACGCTCCGCCAGCCCAACGCCTAGTCTCCCCAACCCTTTTCAACACCTCAAAGCGTTGAAAAACTCGGCCGCGCGCTCCGCGCAGGACCCCCCGTGCTGGATCCATCCACCGGCCCCAGCGGATGTGCGGCCAAAGCATCTTAATCCATCACACTCCCAACCGCTCCCCCCGCTTTTTCAACCTCCTTTTCGATCTCAAAATCCTCTCCGCCCCCCCTTCTGGAGCGGCCTAAACCTCCGACCAACCCCTCATCCCATCCTCTTATGTCCGAAGAACTCTCCTACGTCCTCGTCACCCCTTACTCCATCCGGAAAGCACGCACCGGAGGCATCGTTTCACGCCTCATCTCAAGAACCGCACTCGACCTCGTCGAATCCCGCCTTTTCGCCCCCAGCAAAGAACTCGTCGAAGCCTACGCCGCGAACATCGTCACCGCTGAAAACCCAGCCGATCGTGAAGCCCAAGAGCGCGTCCGCAACTACGTCCTCTCCCACTTCGGCCCCACCCCAAACGGTGGGCGCCCCCGCGTTCTCCTCCTCGTCGTTAAAGGCGAAGACGCTATCGCAAAAGTACGCTCTGTCGTCGGCCACCTCGTCGGCGATCGCACCTCGGGCGAAACCATCCGCGATACCTTCGGCGACTACATCACCGACGCCACCGGAGCCGTCACCTACTTCGAACCCGCAGCCATCGCACCCCAATCCGCAGAGGCCGCAAAAGCCGATCTCCTTCTCTGGGCAAAATATTCCGACTCCGACGGCGGGGTGGTCGATTGGGCAATCGACTTCCCAAAAGGCGAGGCCACCGAGAAAACCCTCGTTCTCATCAAACCCGACAACTTCCGCGTGCCAAGCACCCGTCCAGGCGGCGTCCTCGACGTCTTCTCCCGCTCAGGCCTCTACATCGTCGGCCTCCAAGTCCTCCGGATGAGCGTCGCGCAAGCAGAACAGTTCTACGGACCCGTTCTCGACGTGCTCATGGACAAACTCCGCGAACGGTCCGGCCAAATCGCCCGGCGCCTCGTCGAAGAAGAGTTCAAACTGACCCTGACAAGCGAAACCGAAAAGCAGCTCGGCGACTTGCTCGGGCCGGTCAACGGCCGCGAAAACTGGGAGCAAATCGTCAAGTTCATGGCGGGTCGCAAGCCCTCCGAATGCCCGCCCGAACTGCGCAACGAGCCTGGCACCGAGAAGTGCATCGCCATCGTCTATCAAGGCGTCGATGCCGTCCGCAAAACGCGCGACGTCCTCGGACCAACCGACCCCTCCAAGGCGCCTCCCGGATCGATCCGCCGCGAGTTCGGCCAAACCATCATGGTGAACGCGGCACACGCCTCCGACTCAGCGGAGAATGCCGCACGCGAACTCGGAATCATCCAGTTCGCCCAGAACCGCTTGAAACCCTTCATCGAATCTTGGTTCGCAAAATAATCACTCCCGTTTCCCCCTAGAGGCACAACTTCGGCTGATACCTTCCCCAACTAATCCCAAAAACATCATGGAACTCGCCCACCGCGCCACAATCCTCACCCCCTCCCTGACCCTCTCCATCGACTCGAAAGCCAAAGCCATGAAGGCCGAAGGCATTGATGTCTGCAGCTTCGGGGCAGGTGAACCCGACCACGATACCCCCGAACACATCAAGGCCGCTGCGATGGCGTCCCTCGATGGCGGCTTCACCAAATACACCCCGTCCAGCGGTATCCCCGAACTGCGGCAGGCCATCTCGGACAAGTTCAAAGCTGACAACGGGCTCGATTACAAGCCCTCCCAGATCATCGTTTCCAACGGAGCCAAACACTCCTGCTACAATGCCATCCTCGCCACCTGCCAACCCGGCGATGAAGTCATCATTCCCGCCCCCTTCTGGCTCTCCTACCCAGAAATGGTGCGCCTCGCAGGAGCTGAACCCGTCATCGTTCAAACCAAAGAAGAGAACGGCTGGAAGATGACCGCTGAAGAGTTCCAAGACGCCATGACGCCGAGAACAAAGCTCGTCATCATCAACTCGCCCGGCAACCCAACCGGCGCCGTCTACTCCCGCGACGAACTCGCTGCCCTCGTGGAAGTCGCCGTCGATGAAGGCATTTTCATCCTGTCCGACGAGATCTACGAAAAACTCGTCTACGGTGGCGCATCCCACGTCTCCACCGCCGCCATTTCCAAGGAAGCCTACAACCAAACCATCACCATCAATGGCTTCTCCAAAGCCTACTCAATGACCGGTTGGCGCCTCGGCTACCTCGCCGCGCCCGAGCCCATCGCAAAGGCCATCGACGCCATCCAAAGCCACTCGACCTCAAACCCCTGCTCGTTCGCTCAAAAAGGCGGTCTCGCAGCGCTCAAAGGCGACCAAAACCCCGTCAATGACATGCGCGCAGAGTTCGATCTCCGCCGCCAGTACATGCTCGGGCGCCTCCAGTCCATCGCACGCGTCACGGTCGTCGAACCCCTCGGCGCCTTCTACGTCCTCGCGAACATCTCCGCCTTCGGCCTGAAATCCTCCGATTTCGCCGAACGCCTCCTCTCAAAACACCACGTCGCCGTCGTGCCTGGCGTTGCCTTCGGCGACGATCGCACGATCCGGTTGTCCTACGCCACCGGTCTCGACATCATCAAAAAGGGATTGGATCGCATCGAAGAGTTCTGCAAATCCCTGTAAAACAGGGGTTAATCATTAATTAAATCAACCACGAAAGGCGGACTCCCAACCAGTCCGCCTTTTTGTTTTTCCACCCACGCCCACACATACCACCCCATGAACCGCGCCCTCGGCATTGATTACGGCGACGCCCGCATCGGAGTCGCCGTTTCAGACGAACTCGGGATGCTCGCGCACCCGCTCGAAACCGTCCCCCACCGCGCCTCCCAACCCCTCACCCACGCGTCGCCCGCCGTGCAACGCATCCTCGCGCTGCTCGCCGAGAAAAACGCCGACACCCTCGTCATCGGCCTGCCGCGAAACATGAACGGCACCACCGGCGAATCGGCCGAAAAAGTCCGCAAGTTCGCCGATACCCTCCGGTCCGCACTCGACGGAAAACCCATCTCCATCCGCTTCATCGACGAACGCCTCACAACCGTCGCCGCCCATCGCATGCTGCAAGACGCAGGCAAAACCGCGAAACAATCCAAAGCCCTCGTCGATCAAGTCGCCGCCCAGCAAATCCTTCAATGCTGGCTGGATAGCCAAGCCCTCCTCGCGCCGCCCCCCGCCGACTAACCCGCCCCCTCGCGACATCCGGTCATCCCCATGCCGCCCCGGACCGTCCTCAAACTCACCGTTCAATACGACGGCACCCAGTTCTGCGGTTGGCAAAACCAACCCTCCGGCTGTGGCGTTCAAGACGCTCTCGAAAAAGCCTTCCTCACGCTCACCGGAACCCCAGTCACCGTCTACGGATCCGGACGAACCGATGCCGGCGTCCATGCCACCGGGCAGATCGCCACCGTCGATCACATCGCCCCACTCCATCCCCCAGAGACGTGGCGCATGGCCCTCAACTCCCACCTCCCGCCCGCCGTCCGAATCGCACGGGTCCAGACCATGCCCGCCGGTTTCCACGCCCGCTTCAGCGCCACCGGTAAAACCTACGAATACCGCATCTGGAATGACCGCATCATGTGCCCGCTCGAAATGCGCCGCGCGTGGCATCACCCAAAACCCCTCGATCCCGCCTCGCTCCGCGCCGCAGCAAACCTTCTCATCGGCACCCACGACTTCGCCGCGTTCGCCGCCAACCGGGGCCACGTGGAAACCGACACCGTCAGGACAATCCACGGCATCCAAATGGTGAAGAAAGGCCCGCTCATCTCCCTGCAATTCTCGGGTAACGGCTTTCTCTATCGCATGGTTCGACTGCTCACCGGCGCCCTCGCACGCACCGCATCGCAAACAGAACCCATCGCCTGGATCGAAAGCTTTCTCCGAAATCCCAGCGGCATCAAATGCCAGTACTGCGCCCCCGCCGAGGGCCTCTACCTCCGAAAGGTCCGCTACTCATCACAAACAACCAGAACTCCACGCCACTCCTCCGCCCCACAAGACCCCGGCACACACGGTGCTGAATGACGGTCATGATCCGCCCCCGCCCGTTCCTCCTCACCCTGCTCGGCACCCTCCTGCTTCCCCTCGCCGGTCAAGCAATCGACACCACAAAACTCCAAGCCATCCGCCCCGCCATGGAGTCCGCCATCGACCAAAAACAGGCCGCCGGCATCGTCACGCTCGTCATGGAGAACGGGAAACTCGTCCACCACGAAGCCGTGGGTCTGGCCGATATTCGCGAAAACCGGCGCATGGCCAAAGACGACGTCTTCTGGATCGCGTCGATGACCAAATCCATCAACGCCACCGCCATCATGATCTTGGTGGACGAAGGAAAACTCTCCCTCGATGCTCCCGCCGCCCAGTGGTTTCCCGAACTTGGGAAAGCCAAACTTGCGGACGGTCAGCCCCCCGAACACCCCATCACTCTGCGCCACCTGCTCAGCCACACCGCAGGCATCGCCTTTCCCCCACGCAAAGCGACCGATGGCGCTGTTTCACTCAAATCCTACGCCCTGTCGTTGGTCAAAGCTCCGCTGACCTTCGCACCGGGTAACTCCTACGAATACGGGTTCGGTCCAACCGTCGCTGGACGCATCCTCGAGATGGTCTCCGGAATGCCCTACGAAGACTTTCTCGCGCAACGCATCTTCAAACCCCTGAAGATGAACGACACTCAGTTCAACCCCGATGACGCTCACCGCGCCAGAACCGCGCGGACGTACAAACGCGACGAAGAATCCAATCAACTCGTTCCCGGCCACAACGCCTTTGTGATGCCCGACTCGCAAACCAAACGGATGGTCGAACCCTCCGGCGGCCTCTTCTCAACCGCGGCCGACATGGGCCGCTTCTATGCCATGATCGCCAACGGTGGCGAACTCGACGGCACTCGCATCCTTTCGTCCAAGGCGGTCAAGGACATGACCACCCCCGTCACTGCGGGCGGAAAACTCCAAGGCTATGCCGCTGGCTGGCAGGTGAACACCGCATCGCAGCGCCCGAGTCCCGCAATGCCAGTCGGAAGTCATGGCCACGGCGGTGCGTTCGGAACCCACGGCTGGATCGATTCAGAGCACGGTATCGTGACCGTTTTTCTCGTTCAAAATGTCCTGGTCCCCGAAGGCAGTAAGCCACGGGATGCGTTCCACCGAATCGTCATGGACGCAGCAGGCGTGAAGGTCGAGCCGCCCCAGAAAAAGTGACCCACCTCCCCGAACACCGCGCAACAACCCCCAGCACGGATGCGTCCCGACGTTCGATACCCACAACTGGCAGACACCCCCGTTTCCCACCTGCCATTCAGCCCCGGCGTCATTGCGGGCGGACTCCTCTTCGTGTCAGGCCAGGCGTCGGTCGATGCCCAAGGCAACATCGTGCCCGACACCTTTGAGGGCGAGTTCCGCCGCGCATTGGACAACGTAACGAAAATCCTTCACGCGGCGGGCAGTGAGCTTTCGGACGTCGTTCAAACCCGCAACTACGTTCGCGATCCCCAAGACCTCGCTGCCTTCAATCAGCTCTACCGCGAATACTTCCGCGCGCCCTTCCCCGCACGAACGACCATCGTGAACTGTCTGCCGGAGTCGTTGCGGTATGAGATCGAGGTGGTCGCCACCGTCCCTGCAATGAATCCCTCCCCCTGTAACCAGAGTCCCCCAGCGGGTTAAGGGGAACATGCTCCTGAAAACCCTCCTCCTCCGACCGCTGGTAGCGCTCCTCGTCCTGGGGACCGTGTTCCACGTGCTCGAGAAGCTGGCCCGCAGACATCCCCAAAACCGGGTTTCAAGAGCGAGTTTCGGCACCGATCTCCTCTACTTTTTTCTGTCGCCCGCCATGCGTGCCATCACGCGATTGGCAATTCTTGCCCCCGTACTGGCGCTCGTCGCAACCGGAGCAACGACGCTCCCCGAACTCAAAGAAGGGCTTTATCGCGGATTCGGTCCGCTCGGGCGGCAGCCAGCGTGGCTACAGTCCATTGAGGTGGTGGTGCTCGTTGACTTCCTCGGCTACTGGACCCATCGCTGGTTCCACTCGGGAAGAGGCTGGCGGATTCACGCGATTCACCACAGCGCCGAAGAACTCGACTGGCTCGCCAGTGCGAGAGTTCACCCCCTCAATGAACTCGTGAATCGCCTCGCTCAAGCCACCCCCGTTTTGATGCTGGGATTTGACCCAAAAGTGACCCTCGCCGCGGCCCCCTTCCTCACCCTCTACGCCATCGGCCTGCATGCCCGCCTCGACTGGGATTTCGGCCCCTTGAAAACGATCATCGCCTCCCCCCTGTTTCACCGTTGGCACCATTCCCGAGAACCCGAAGCACTGGACAAAAACTTCGCCGGCCTTCTCCCTGTCTGGGACATCCTGTTCGGGACGTTCCACATGCCGCCAGGCCGCGTGCCGCAAGCGTTCGGAACGTCCTGCCCCGTGCCAACCAGTTTCATCGCCCAACTCACCTATCCGTTCCGCGCTTCCAGCCATCCGCAGACAGCCGTCCACCCCTCAACCGAACCGGGATAAAAGATCGCAAGGAATCCGCCCTCCGGCTTGCATGCGCCCACCGACGTAGCAAACTGAAACGCGAATGCTAAGTATCGGTCAGGGTGGTCTATCGGGCAGGTCCCTCCTCAGCCTCAACCGTTCTCAACGGTTGTTGCAAAAGAGCTTTGCCCGTTTGTCTTCCGGATCCCGCGTGGACTCAGCAATCGATGACGCCGCCGGAACCGCCGTTTCCTCCAAACTCACAGCCGCGATTGCGCGCATGCGCGCCTCTGCATCGAATCTCCAAAACGCGATGTCCTTTCTCCAAATGCAGGACTCCGCGTTGTCCTCGATCGGCGAAGTGCTCAAGCGGATGGGTGAACTCAAGGTGCTCAGTACGGATCCCACGAAAAACGATTCAGACAAAGCCAACTACCAGACCGAGTTCGCCCAACTCCAAGAACAAGTCGCGAACATCTCGGACACCAAGTTCAACGGCATCCGCTTATTCGCTCCCGAGCTGGATCACGAAACCCTCACCGCCGTCACCAATGATTCCGGCAGTGACGCGCTCGACCTCACCCAGTTCGCCCTGAAGGGAGATGAACACTTTTGGATGTCGTCGAACAAGACACGATACACCTTCGTGTCAGGCTCATTTTCCTGGAACGAAGCAAATACGGATGCCCAATCACACTTCGGGCACCTCGCAACCGTTGAGAACGACGATCGCTGGTCGGAAATCGTTTCCCAACTCGGGCCCGACGCCGCGAAACGGGCCTGGCTCGGGGCCTACCAAGCGTCCGGCACAGAACCGTCCG
>JACCED011937486.1_pt1 | contig 12644 bp, 11 predicted proteins | sample 7455021 | NCBI WGS metagenome assembly JACCED01 (sample SAMN15323456, study PRJNA562643) | freshwater metagenome | isolation source: river surface water | place: USA:Blue River Watershed | collected 2017-08-19
CGTCAGCGTGGCCGGCCGCAATGGATCAAACCAAAGCGCCGCTTCCGCGCAAACCTCCGGCACCGCGCCCGCATAGGAAGCGATGACAGGGCAGCCGCAGGTCATGGCCTCAAGTGGAGGCAGGCCGAAGCCTTCATACCTGGATGGGAAAATCAGGCACATCGCGTTTTCATACAGCGCGCGCAATTGCGCATCACTTACCCGCCCGAGGACGCGGCCAGCCCCCTCCGCAATGCCGCCGCCGGCACGAAATACCGCAGGATCGGCGGCGCCGGCCACGGCCAGGCGGAAGCCGCGCTTTCCCAGGAAATTGGCGGCGTCTGTCAGCGCCGCAAGATTCTTATGCGCGGCCGGATTCCCAACCACCAGGGCGAATTTCCTGGGCATGAGCCCGTGACGCTGGAGTATCTCAACATCGGCAGGAAGGCGCAGCATATGCTCACCGCCTTCGGGCACAATGCCGATCCGTTCGGAGGGGATATGCAACCTTTCCGAGAGACGCGCCCGCGAGAATTCAGAAACGGTCAAAATCTGCGTTGCCGAGCGGGCAAGCAAATGGTGCAAGCTTCGGTACCAAGCGCGAAATGCGAAGGAGTAGCTCTCTGGCGTATCAAAGACGCCGGCGTCGTGAATGACCGCCACCTGCTGGTCACGTGACAGCAGGGGGGCGGTATTACCCAGATTGATCAGAAAGCTACCGCGCGCCGCGCGTGGCAGATCCCACTGCTCCCAGCCTTGGCCAGCACGTTGGCCAACGGCCTCCGCGTTGAAATGCTGATAGGCAGGCTTCGGGGCTGCTTGTGGATGCAATACCCGCGCGATGGGCCATGCGCCGTAGCCGGCCAAAGCGTCAGCGGCACCGGTGATCTCTCTGGCAAAACGCTGCACGCCTGTCATGCCCTGCGTGAGAAAGCGCCCATTGATGGCGATCGGCATCATGTCCTGAGGCCCTTTTTAGGCACAATCCTGGCCAAAAGTCGGTGCCGGTCCTCCGGCGCTGCGGCACGCCAACCAGTAAAGAGAACAAGGCAGCAAAGAATGGAGGCGATGACGAGAGAGGATAGAATATCCTGTACCGCCAGCAACAAGAAAAGCCCGATGGCAGCCAATGCGAATGGCAAGGCCACATCACGCACCGCTTTGGCTGATGGTGGATAGAGGCGTATCGCCAACCAAGCACGCCCCAATACATCAACCAAGCACCGGCAGACCCAGGCAAGTGCAGCGCCCTCAATCCCCAATATCGGCAAAAGAGCCGCACTTAGGGGAAGGAAAATCATCATTTGGACAAGAGAGAATTTGGCGATGACGTCAGGGCGCCCGATTGCCTCTAGCAAGACGCCGGGGATAAAGGCGAGGCAGGAAAAGAAAATACCGCAGGCCAATAGGCGAAGGACTGCCCCACCGCCTGAGGCGAATTCCTCCCCGAGCCAAAGCCGCAATAGCGATGCCGCGCTCGGGATCAAGATGGCACAGGCCGGTAGTGCCAGCCCGATAATGATCAAGGCCCCACGCTTCACGAGTAAGGCAGTTTCATTTTCCAAGCTGCGATAGGAAGATGCGATGGCGGGCAGTAAGGTTTGCGCCACAGCCACTGGCAAGATCCACATACGCATCACAAGATCAAGCGGTGTAGCGTAAAAGGCGACAGCAGAAAGTGTGAGCACCGCACCAATCACGAAGCGATCAGCGTAGAGCAATAATTGGGTGAGGGCCCCTGAGAAACTCATCCAAAGCCCTTGACGGAACAATGGCCGCAACGAAGCGAAGCTGGCTTGGCGTAAGCCAAGGCCTGGAACGTCACGCTGTGCAATCAGGGCATAACAAATGCCGCTGAGCAGCCTGATAAAAACCAAAGTGATCATCACCGCAATCAGGCTATCCCAAACCAGGAGTATCAAGACTGGGCCAAGGTAATAAAAGGCGTTGAGTGGTATATTGACGAGGTTTGCCTGACGGAAACGTTGCCACGCCGAAAGAATGCCCCAAAGCGAAGCATTGAGTACCACTAGCGGTGCGGCAGCTGCCAAGACTTGAAACGCCGTGACAGCTTCTGCCTGGAGTGCTGCGGGGACATTCAAAACATGGCTGACCAGCCAGGGCATTAGTAGCAGCAAGGCGATGGCGACCACGGCCGAGATGCCGAAGAGGGCGATGAGCGCGGCACCAATCATGGCCTTCGCTTCATCTGGATGGTTGGCGCCCAGTTTTTCCGATACTGCGCGGGTCAGCGCCATGCCAAGACCAAGGTCAAAAATGCCAAAGATGCCAACCAAGGCCAAAGCCAAGGTGAATAGCCCCCAGCGTTCCACCCCGAGGAGTTTTACCAGGAAAGGCGTAATCAAAAGCGCCAGAAGCAGCGGCAGGCCCCGCCCCAAAGCATTCCAGACAAATCCTGAAACAAGCCTGCCGCCATCTGCCCGTTCCCGGGCAGTGGTCGTTGATGCTTCAGGCATGATGCGATCCTTGGCTAGGATAGCAGGCGGACTTACCTAATTCCCCTTGCGCGCAAGGCGCGAAGCGCAAGGCCGCGTTCAGTGCGCGCCCCGCCGCGAGAGCACGGCAAGCGGAGTCCGCAGCAGAATGATGATATCGGCCCAGAGCGATTGGCTCGACACATAAGCCACGTCGAGCGCGACGCGGGTATCATAGCTTGTTTCGCTACGGCCACTGACTTGCCACAGACCAGTTATGCCCGGCCGCACAGCCATGTAATGGGTTGCGGCAGCGCCATAGAAGCGCTCAAGCTCGCTCTGCTGAACCGGCCGCGGTCCGACCAGGCTCATCTCACCACGCAGCACGTTGAACAATTGGGGCAATTCATCAAGGCTGGTCGAACGGAGGAAGCGGCCAATCCGGGTGACCCGGGGGTCATTCTTCAGCTTGCGAGTCGCCTCCCATTCCGCGCGGGCCGCGGGGTCGCGTTCAAGCAAGGCTTCAAGCCGCGCCTGCGAATCGATAACCATGGAACGGAATTTGAGGCAGCCAAACATTTTACCGCCCCGCCCAACCCGTGGGTGGGAGTAGAAAGCGGCGCCACCATCGGCACGCACCAAAAGGGCCAGGACAAGAAACAAAGGCCCCAGAAGGAGTAGACCAACCCCAGCGCCCAAAATATCAAGGGCGCGCTTCGCCAGGGGGCGGTAGGCGTGCCGCAGCTGCCGCAAGCCAATAGGCTGGGCGCCAGTTTGGGAAACGCTATCGATACGTACGCTGGACATCTTTGCCCTTAGCCTTCGCGCTCATTTTGACGAATGGATCGAAATCCACCCTGGAAATCGGCGATGCGCGGACGACCGCCACCACCAACAGTTTGAAATTCCAAGATTAGAGAGGCGGTTTTGAGCCAGGGTTGCGACCAAATTGTGGCAGCCGGCGCCATCCCATCTGATGAGAGGAGGCGGAAACCAAAGAGTATACGTTAGAAAAAATTCATAACATTATGAAAATGCTCGAATATTCTTCGCGCCCCAACCAGGGCAATCCTTCTGAGGCCAGCCAAAGCATGGCGCCGAAAGCTGGCGGTCCAGTCAAGGCGGCCCGCCGAGGGTTCATTGGCTCGGTAAATGCCGCTCGACGAGGTAGAGGGGCCGCCCCTTTGTTTCATTGAAGATGCGGCCGAGATACTCCCCAATGATGCCGAGCATCATCATTTGTATGCCGCCAAGAAAAAGGACCACGGCCAACAGGCTCGGGTAGCCTGCCACCGGATTGCCGAAAAAGACCGTCCGGATAATAAGTTGCATCAGATAAATGAGTGCCGCGATCGCGGTCAGCAGCCCCACATAGGTGGCAATTTTCAAAGGGGCGACGGTGAAGGAGGTGATACCCTCCAGGGAGAAATTCCAGAGTTTCCAGTAATTCCACTTGGTGGTGCCCGCCGCGCGTGGGGCGCGGTCGTAAGGCACAGCGATGGAAGGAAAGCCGATCCAAGCGAATAGCCCCTTCATGAAGCGGTGCTGTTCACGCAATTGCAGCAAGGCGTCCAGGGCACGGCGGCTCATGAGACGAAAATCACCGGTATCCGGGGGCAATTGAACCTTACCGCCCAAGCGTTGCATGACACGATAGAACGCGGCGGCAGTGGCCTTTTTCATCCAAGTTTCGCCAGCGCGTGTGTTGCGTTGGGCATAGGCGATATCAAAGCCCTTGCGCCAAGCGGCAATCAATTCAGGGATCACCTCGGGTGGGTCTTGCAGGTCGGCATCGATCACTACCACCGCGTCAGTGGCGCGGGCGTGATCCAGCCCTGCCGTTAGGGCGATTTCCTTGCCGAAATTACGACTGAGGTTGAGTACCGCCACCCGGCGGTCTTTCAGTTGCAACCCCAGCATGGTTGAAAGGGTAGCATCACTGGATCCGTCATTTACGTAGAGAACATCCCAGGCAATATCACAGTTGGCGAGGGCCGCGCTGAGCCTTTCATGGAATATGGGCAGCACTTCCTGTTCATTATAGGCAGGGACAATGATCGTCAGTGCGGGGGCTGCTTCAGGCACGCGGTGCATTCCATCCTTGATCAGGCGCCATTTGGCACCTGAATTCTCCTTAAACGCGCCAGATAAGGCAGAAAAATGACCCACCTAAGCTGGAAGCCGAATGTATGGGGCTTTCCACGGCGGGGGAGCGGGGATGTTACAAGATTATTGTCGCAGGAAGTAAGTGGGCTCTTGTGGAGCGGGCTCCCGGCGGCGTTGCTCTATCCGAACGGTGAGGGGGAGGGATGCCCATTCCCCATGGAGTACAAAGCCGGTGACGGCAGTCGTGCCGGTCATTGAACGGAAAATGAGAAAGGCTGAATGCCCGCGACCTGGACATTCAGCCTTTCCGCATGTGCTGAAATCAGAATTTCCAGGTAAGGCCGGCCATGACCCGGTTGCTGCAAATTTTCAGATCGAGGCATTCTTTTTGGCTGATGTCAGTGCCGTAATAGCCAATACTGGCAGAAAACCCAGCAGCGATATCGCGTTGCAGGAAGACGCCATAAGCCAGATAGTCTGGCGCACCGAAGCGATTATTGCGTTCGATCCATTGGTGCCCCAAGCGCCCGGACAGCGTGACTTCCAATAAGGGGGTTTTCCAATCGAAGCCGCCCTCCAGCCACACGCCGGTTCCGGAACTGCCAAAAAAGTCAGGTGAATAGGCCGCGGTACCCAGTAAGGTGACAGCGTCGATTTCGTAGGACAGCTTCGCCACAGCCTCGGCAAAGGCCAAGCCATACTGACCTGGCTGGGCCGTATAGCCTGGATAGGAGTAGTAAACTCCGCCGAGATCGACCTTGAGCCCAGAGAGTTCAAAGCGGAAGCCCGCCAAGGCGTCGATTTCTTGACGAGCATCGGTTCCAGCGAAGGCCACGTTGCTGGCAAACCCGCCTACATAAAAACCGCTTTCGTGCGAAACTTCCAGATTTGCCTGAACCGCCGGGCGATTACGTGTTTGGCTTATGTTGCGGAACATATAATCCGTCTGCCCAACGGCAGAGCCAGTAACCGAAAAGCCATTGCCCAATTCAACCTGGGCCAGAGCGGGACTGGCCGAGAGGCCCAAAACCAGTCCCAGAAGAGCAAATTTCTTGATCATGTGTCGAATTCCCGTTGAGAGCCTGGGCTGCATCAGCGAAGCAATGCCTTTTCACCACGATGCTGATTGTAGCTTCGGACGAATAATATTCGGGAATGTTTTTCAGAAAATTAATGGTACTTGCCGCAAATTATGAGCAGATTTTGAGCATAATTCCCAAGGCTAGCTTAAAAATAATTCAATAACTGGCGCATTTTAAGGCGCCATAAAACAAACCCGCCCCGAAGGTTCCGAGGCGGGTTTGCGGAATGCTCACGCAGGCAAAGGCATCGTCCGCTTCCGCCAGGCAGAAGCCTGAACGGCGGAAGATTTCACATGCACCAGGACTGGGCGATCTGTAATGGCGAAGGCCTCCGCCAGAACCCCTTCGATCTGCTCCTCAGTTTCGATCTGCAGGCCCGCCGCACCAAAAGCCTTGGCCCAGGCAACGAAGTCAGGATTGGCAAGGCGGATGGCGGCATCATAGGAACGCCCAGGGTAACGTCCTTCATGGTGCATCCCGATCGTGCCGTAACAGGAATTATCGGAAAGGATGATAACCGGCGCAACGCCTTCCCGCACCGCAGTGGCGATTTCATTGCCGGTCATCAGAATTCCGCCATCACCCACAAAGGCAACCGCACGCTTACCCTTGCGACGCAAGGCGGCGGCTACGGCCATGGGAACCGCCGCCCCCATGGCGCCAACCACCGAGGCGAGGAAATTTTGCGTCTGGCGGAACGGGAAATAACGATGCAGGAAGGATGAGAAATTCCCGGCATCTGACGTAATGGCGGCATCACGCGGAACATGTCTGGCCGCTGCCGCACAGATGGCTCCGAAATTCACGCCATCCTCCATCTTATCCCATTCCGGGGCGAGTAGCTTGCGATGAATGCCGTTCAAATTGGCGACCCAGCGTTTGCGCGCTTCGCTGGCCTCTGGCGCATTGCGGGCCAGCAATCCGCGGATCACCGCCAGCGGATCTGCGGCTATCGGTAGATCAACGCGCCACACGCGGCCAATTTCATTGGCATCAGGCCAGACCTGCACCATGGTCAATTGCGGCTCTGGCGCTGCGGGGAAACTATAGGATTGGCTGATGGAGTCAGACATCCTCTCGCCAAGGCAGATCATCAGATCCGCCTTTTTCATTTCCTCGATCAAGGGTTTGGGCACGCGGATGCCCATATAGCCGCCGTAATTCGGATGCTCGGCATCAAACAAATGCGGTCGGCGATGGGTTGGGCTGATGGGCAGGGTCCAGGCTTCTGCAAGGCGGTTGAGGTCCGCGGAGGCTTTCTCTCCATGTGTTGCCAAGGCACCGCCCACAAGAACGAGGGGCCGTTCGGCCTGGGCCAGAAGTTCGGCAAGCTTATCGAGATCTTCCGACCGGGCACCCGCAAGCGGCCGGGTGCGCGGCTTCACCACCGGGCCTTCGGCTGGGGCGTCGAAGATATCCTCGGGCAGGATTACTGCTACCGGACCGGGCGTGCCCGATTCAGCAAGGTGGAAGGCGCGTGCAATGGTTTCGCTTGCCTGGATAGGCTCCAGCACTTCAAAAACACCCTTCGTCACGTCGGACAAAAGGCGGGAATAATTCTGTTCCTGCAGGGCCAGGCGGCCGATATCCTTGCGCTCCACATGGCCGATGAGGATCACCAGCGGTGTCGCGTCATGATAGGCTGTATGCAACGCGATCATGGCATTGGTCGCCCCCGGTCCGCGTGAGACGAGTGCAACACCGGCGCGCCCTTCGCGCATGCGGCCATCTGCCGCGGCCATGAAGCCGGCGCCACCTTCATGACGGCAGACGACCAAACGAATGCCCGGAAACTCACTCAGCGCGTCAGTCAAGCCAAGGTAGCTCTCGCCCGGTACGCAGTAGATGATATCAACATCATGGGCAGCCAAGCTTTCGGCGAGCATATAGCCGACAGTTTTCGTCATTGGATGTGTTCTCCGATCATTGTTATTCGGGGCGAATGCCAAGTTGGCGGATGATTGGACCGAAATTATCGCGATACTGGGAAAGGATCTGGCGAAATCCTGCCGGCCCAGTAAAGGCGGCTTCGGTGCCGATATTCACAAGTCTTTCGTTGGTTTCAGGCTGGGCCGCGATGAATTCCACCTCTGCGGCAATGCGGGCGATGATGGCGGGCGGTGTACCCGCGGGCGCCATCAGGCCAATCCAGCCATTGTAATCATACCCAGGCACATCGGCGGCTACGGCAAGGGGCGGAATGCCTGGTGCCAAGCGGCTGCTTTGCCCGGTTGTGCAGCCATAGGATTTCAGCTTGCCCTCGCGCATCAGGGCGCCTGAAGCTGCCAATGTTTCGATCGCGAAATCGACCTGCCCGCCAAGCAAGGCAGCCATGGCAGGCCCGCTTCCCTGATAGGGGATATGCAAGGCTTCAAATTGCGCTTTGGCCGCGAAAACCGCTGTCAGCACATGCTGCGATCCACCAACCCCGGAAGACGCATAGGTGAATTTTCCAGGATTTGCCCGCATCAAGGCGACAAAGCTGCGTGCGTCAGGTGCGGGAAAATCGGGGCGCGTCACCAGAAAATAGGGCGAGCCCGAAAACCTTGCGACTGGCGCCAAATCACGGTCGACATCATAGGGCATGCGATGCACGAGTGGCCCAAGGCTGATGGGACCAATGGAAGCCGCCAGCAGGGTATAGCCATCGGGAGCAGCCTTTGCGACCATGTCGGTCCCGATGCCACCCCCGGCACCAGCACGGTTTTCCGGAACAATGGGCTGACCTAGCCTTTCCGAAAGGCGCTGCGCCATGAGCCTGCCGACTTGATCTGTAGCCTGCCCCGGTGGCCAGGGTACGACGAGCCGGATGGGGCGGGTCGGCCAAGCTTGGGCCAGCGCTGGTCTGGTGAGCAAAGGCAAGGCCGCCAATGCCAAGCCACGACGATTGATCATGCACCTATCCTCCCCCTGGGCGCATCCTGCCGCATTGCGGCGCCTGCGCAAGCGGGATGCATTATTCTGGTTTGATATTAGCCGCGCGCGCCAAATCACCGAGCGCCGCCAATTCAGAACGGATAAATTGCGTATAGACTTCCGGTGTCATATCGGGTGGCGCACCGCCCAATTGCTCAAGTTTGGCACGAGTTTCCGGTTCATGCAGCATGGCGTGCGTTTCCCGGTACAGTCTCTGCAGAGTGGCGGGTGGTGTCGCGGCCGGTGCAGATAAGCCGAACCATGCTGCTGAGACCACGTTCGCCCCAGCTTCCTTCATTGTCGGCAGTTGGGGAAAGAGCGATGTACGCTCCTCCCCCAAGAGGGCGAGCGCACGCAAGGATCCGCTGCGAATATGCCCCACGGCGGACGGTAGGCTGTCGATAATGGCTGGGACGACACCGGCGATGACATCCGTGAGTGCAGGGCCGACGCCGCGATACACGACGGACCTTACCGGTACACCCAACACAATACCCAGTCGCACGCCAGCCAAATGCGATGACGTGCCAATAGCAGCAACAGCAAGGGTCAGCTCATTCTCGCGCTTTGCCAGGGCGATGAATTCCTGGATATTTCTTGCTGGATGATTTTTCGTAACCAAAAGGGCAGGCGGCGTGCGTGAAAGCAATGTGATATGCGCAAAATCCGTGATCGGTTGATACCCGATGTTGGCATAAATCGATGGCGAGACACCGTGAGAGGTTGAGGATGAAACCAGTAGCGTATGCCCATCAGGCTCGGCTTTGGCGACCAATGCGGCACCCAATGTAGCCCCAGCGCCTGGGCGATTTTCCACCAACACAGGCTGACCAAGCCGTATAGCTAGACGTTCCGCGGCCAGTCGCCCGACAACATCGGTGGTCCCGCCTGGGGCAAAGGGTACGATCAAGCGGATGGGTCGTGAAGGCCATGATTGCGCCTGTGCCTGCTTGACCATGGGAAAAAGGGCGGCGGTGAGCGCCGTGCGACGCGTAATCATTCGACCCGCATCCCCGAACGGCGGACAACAGGCGCCCATCGCGCTTGATCGGCGGCGTAAAACGCGGCGAAGGCCGCCGGGCTTTCGCTGATTTCCACGTCTAATCCTCCTTCTTCCAGTTTACGCCGCGTTTCTGGTTCATTGACCGTCGCGTTCAAGGCGCGGTGAAGTCGCTCTACCCGTTCTGTGGGGGTGCCACCCGTGGCGAGCAAACCAAACCACGTCGCGGCTTGAATATCGGGAAAACCCGCTTCGCCTGTCGTTGGCAGTTCGGGCATTGCTGCGTTGCGCCTTGGCCCCGCAATCGCCAAGGCGCGGACGAGCCCAGCACGGATCTGCGGCTGCAGCGGGGCAAGCGCATTCGTGAATACCTGCAAACGCCCAGCTACCAAATCGTTCAGCGCCGGACCTGTGCCGCGATATGGGATATGTTCCATTTCAACGTCCAGCACCTGGGTAATCAAAGCGCCTGCGGCATGGCCCGTGCTCCCAACGCCGGGGGAGCCATAAGTAAAAGGTATTTTTGAAGCTCTGGCTTCTGTTTGCAGATCACGCAAAGTGGTAGCGGCGACTGATGGGTGCACCACAATGACATTAGCCCCGCTGCCGATCAGTCCAATGGGGGCGAAAGCCGTAATCGGGTCATAGGGTAGGTTGCGGCGGACCAGTTGGTTGATCGTCAGGCTGCCAGACCCACCGAGAAGGATTGTGTAGCCGTCCGCTGGTGTTTTGGCGACAATCTCAGCCCCGAGGGCGCCGCCGGCGCCCCCGCGATTTTCAATGACAACCGCTTGGCCAAGTCGCGCCGCCATGCCATCTGCAATGAGACGCCCGACGATGTCATTGGTTCCGCCGGGCGGGAAAGGAATAACAAAACGTATGGGGCGCTCGGGAAATTGCGCCCAGGCTAGATTGACGCTGAAGCCAAGCGCCAGAGGCAGCGCGAGCAGGCGCAACAACAAGCGAAGCATCAGATTTCAGCCCTTCTTTTTGCGGGCTTCCCATTCATCAAGATCAATGCGCGGGATCTCCACCCTGTCTGAGGTGCGTGCGTACCAGCCGCGCCCATGCATGCGCCCAACCAGGTCGAGCTTGGGGGTATCGATATAGTACTTTGCCGGATCCATGACGCAGTCATCACGCACATACATGCCGACCACCTTGCCCAGAACGATGATGTGGCGGCCAGCCGGCACAAATTGAAAAATTTCACATTCCAAAGATACCGGGCTTTCCGCGATACGTGGAACTTTGACAATGGAAGATGGCGCAGTGGTCAGCCCAGCTTCAGTCACTTCGCTGACGCCGGCAGGGAAATCAATGGCCGTGATATTCATGCTCTCTGCAAGATCGGCCGAGACCATATTGACCACAAATTGGCCCGTGGCTTCGATATTGGACACCGTATCCTTGAGCGCGCCGGGGGCGCGCGGACCACAGCCAAAACCCACCACAACTGGGTTGTCCGAGAAGGCGTTGAAGAAGGAATAAGGTGCCGCATTCACGACACCATCCTTATCCTGTGTGACCACCCAGGCGACTGGGCGCGGCACGACGGTGGACACCACCAGCTTATAGGCTTGCTCGAAGGGAATTTTATTGAAATCGAAAAGCATCGGTTCTGATCCTTGGACTAATACGGAATGGGGTTACACGACGCGATGGGGGGGCGCGGCGCCCTGAATCAGCACCGCTGACAGATTTTCAATACAGCGCATGCCCATGGCATCGCGCGTTTCGATTGTGGCGGAACCCAGATGCGGAAGCAGCGCCACATTTTCGAGCGTTAGATAGCCCGGATGCACGCGTGGCTCTCCATCATAAACATCAAGGCCCGCGGCCCGGATGTGGCCCGATTTCAGCGCAGCGACCAAGGCTTCATCATCTACAGAAGGGCCGCGGCCGGAATTGATCACGATGGCGCCCTTTTTCATCTGCGCGAGGCGTTCGGCATTAAGCCATTTGCGTGTGCCTTCACCACCGGGGACATGCATCGAAATCACATCGATCGTCGCCAGGAAGCGTTCATCGGTGGCGTGGAAAATGGCGCCCTGTTCGATTTCCGGCGGAAGGCGCTGCATGTCGCGGTAGTGGATTTCCATCTGCATGCCGCGCGCCATGGCGGCCAATTCCCGCCCAATCCGACCATAGCCAAGAACGCCGAGTTTCTTGCCCTGCAAGGTGACGCCCATCAATTGGGTCGGGGCCCAGCCTTCCCATTTGCCGGCGCGAACCATGCGTTCGCCTTCGCCGGCACGGCGGGCGGCCATCAGCATGAGTGTGAAGGCACATTCGGCGGTGGCGAAGGAGAGGACCTCTGGCGTATTGGTCACAGCGATGCCGCGGGCCTTGGCCGCGTCAATGGCGATATGATCATACCCGACGCTAAAGGTGGAAATGACCTTTACGGTGTCGGGCAGGGCCGCAATGGTTGCCGCATTCATGGCGTCACCCGCTGCGCAGAGTATGCCGCTCATGCCAGCTGCGCGCTTGGCGATTTCTGCCCCATCCCTGGCCCAGACGGCATCAGACGGGTTCAACTGCGCGTCAAATAAGGCAACCAGCTTTGCCTCAATGGCGTCGGGCAGCTTACGGGTCACAAGAATAGGGGGTTTCGCCATGGGCTTACCTGTCAAAGGATTGGAATCAGCCCGCACCATGGCCTGACCCGCGCCGTCTTGCCAGAGGGCGGGGGAGGAGGCAGGGTCAGCCCAGGTTTTCAATCCTTCAGGAGGCAGTCATGGATCTGGGTCTCAAAGGCAAGCGGGCATTGGTTATGGGGGGGTCTAAGGGCCTCGGGCGTTCAATAGCGGATGCGCTTGCCGCCGAGGGCGCCGTCGTGACGGTGAGTGGCCGGGAGCAGGCCTCCTTGGACAAAGTGGCCGCAGCCTTGAAGGCTGCCGGCGCCCAGGCCGCCTATGGCATCCAGGCCGATGTCTCGAGCGGGGCGGAGATGGATAAGCTTGCTGATGCTGCCGTCGCCGCCATGGGGGGGGTGGATATTCTGGTGCTCAACCATGGTGGTCCGCCTGTCTGCACCGCGTCCCAGATGAAGGAAGAAGATCTGGTCAAGTGGTTCCAGAACATCGTGGTTTCACCGATCCGCATCACCAATCGGTTGATGCC
>JACCED010535043.1_pt1 | contig 12641 bp, 8 predicted proteins | sample 7455021 | NCBI WGS metagenome assembly JACCED01 (sample SAMN15323456, study PRJNA562643) | freshwater metagenome | isolation source: river surface water | place: USA:Blue River Watershed | collected 2017-08-19
AATATATTGATAGTGGTCTAATACCAATGGCACTTGCTCTTGAAGAAATGGGTTTTACAAGATATGGTGAACAAGGAATAAAACCATTGTTTAAAAATAGACCATCGGAAGTTGTAGACGTGAGAACTATGAAAGCACCTCAAGATAAGAAAAATTTTATTCCAGCACGTTATTCAATGATTACAGGTGATTCAAAATTGTCACCAAATAATGATTTTGAAGTAAAAGGATTAACAGACGAAGACAATAAAGATGGGAATAAAGTAAAAATTGTCTTGATATCAAAAGCTGGTTCAGAAGGCATTGACCTCAAATTTATAAGACAAGTTCATATACTTGAACCATGGTATAATATGAATCGTATTGAACAGATTATTGGTCGTGCTGTTCGTAATTTTTCACACAAAGACTTGCCATTCGAAGAGAGAAATGTAGAAATATATATGCATGGAACCATTCTTGACAATAATACAGAAGAAGCTGTAGATTTATATGTTTATCGTGTAGCTGAATATAAAGCCATTCAAATTGGAAAAGTTACAAGATTATTGAAAGAGACTGCGGTTGATTGCATTGTCAATCATGACCAAACAAATTTTACACAAGATATAATGAGTGCTAGTTTGAAAGAACCTATTAAACAACAATTGTCTACAGGAAAAATAATTGAAGATTTCAAAATTGGTGATGCCCCGTTTTCACCTGCTTGTGATTATATGGCATCTTGTAATTATAATTGTCGTCCAGATGCTGATATTGATGAATCAAAGTTGAATGAAGATACATATGATGAACATTTTATTGCGATTAATTCAGAAAAGATATTGCAAAGAATTAGAATGCTTTTTAAGGAAGGTTTTTTTTACAAGAAAGATATGCTTTTGAAAGCTATTAGAACTCCAAAGGAATATCCATACGTTCAGGTATATTCTGCGCTTACGCAATTAATAGAAGATGAAAATGAATTTATTGTTGATAAATATGGAAGAAATGGCAGATTAATAAATATTGGCGATTATTATTTATTTCAACCATTAGAGCTTAAAGACAAAAATATTTCGATATTTGATAGGTCTGTTCCACTTGATTATAAACATGATATGGTTGTTTTCGAATTAAAACAAGATATAGTTAAGCCAGTTATTGATAAAAGAAATTTAAATAAAATCGTTGTTGAAGAAGATGATTTAAAATTCTCTGAAGGAAAAAAAATTGTAGATGAAATGAAAGAGAACTTTAACCTTGCAAAAGAATTTTCTAAAAAAACAAAAGTTCCAAGAGCCGATGAAAATTGGTTTAAACATTGCGGTATAGTTATTAGAAAAATGTCAAAAGAATATCCCGAATCCAGAAAATATTTAATTTCATTTCTGGTTGCACATTTGTTAGAACTATTATTATTTGAAGAAAAAATTCACGTAATGAATTATTTATATTCATTAGATAGTATAGAAAAAGATTCATTTGAGAGACATGCAAAAGAATATTTTGAGAAAAATTCAATAACGACTAAAGGTTTTAATGCTTTTATTACTTATAAATTAAATAAAAGAATGATTATGATATTAGAAGACAACAAATGGGTCGAATCTTCAACAGAAGACCAACGCGAGATAGCAACATCACCTGAAACAAAAAAATTTTTAGCTTTTGATAAAGACGATTATAATAAAATTGTTGGGTTTATTGGTTACTTGAAAGGTAACAAAGGCTTCGCATTTAAAACAAAAAATATGAACTCACCTCGTGACACAGGCGCTTTGTGTAAAAAAGCTGGAAAATCAAACAATATGGCTATATTAAATGAAATAGTTGGTGAAGAAAAGTATAATAATGAAAACACGAAAGCTGTTAAAGATGAACAAGGAAATGTGGTTCATGAGGCTGTTGGAAATGAAGAGTTATGTGTTCTTGAAGAATTTATACTTCGTTATTTTAATGAGATTACATATGATAAAAAAAAATGGTTCTTCACACCAGAAATGGCTATATATCATGGACTTTATAAAATATTTACATAAACATTTTTATTTTTTATTAAATAAAATTGAATTAAAATATAATGAAAATATAATATGTATATAGAATATAATGGAGACAGCTGCTAAAAATACACATCTTATCAAAAGACGCAAAGACAATAAACCTCAATCAATATATTCAAGATGCCTTTTAACTAGAAAAGTTGTGTTGCCAATAACTTGTATCGGCAAAAATCTGGATGAAATACTAGAAGAACACATTCAGAATACTTTCGAAGGAAAGTGTGTTGTAGAAGGATACGTCAAACCAAATTCTTCAAAAATTATTAGATATTCAAGTGGAATTATAGAGCGCGGGTCTAATGTTGTCTTTGAACTTGTATTTGAGTGTGATATTTGCTTTCCAGTTGAAGGTATGTTAATATCTTGTGTTGTTAAAAATAATGTAAAGGCAGGCATTCGTGCTGAAAGTTCTACTGATATTCCTTCGCCATTTATCGTATTTGTTGCTAAAGACCATCATTTTACGTCTCAGCAATTTAATGACATTCAAATTGGCGATTTAATTACAATCAGAGTTATTGGTCAACGTTTTGAGCTCAATGACAAAGCTGTGTCTATTATTGGCGAATTGGTTAAAGAAAAAGAATATGTACCAAAACCAAAACAACAATCAAAACCTCGCTTGGTAATTGAGGATTAAATTAAGTGAATATTTACACGATATAACATCTTAATTGGTATATGCTCATAAACTTATAATTGTCATAAAATTATGTAATAATTTATTTTTTTCAATTATTATATAAAAACATCTTTAATAGTTATTATATGGAAGCTATTGTATACACTAATGAAATCAATAATTATTCGATTAGTGAATTGAATTATTTGAGAGAATCTATCGAAAATATGAATAAATTTAATCAAGTAGAAATATTAAGAATATTTAACAAACATAAAGATGTTATGTTAAATGAAAATAAATATGGAATTCATATTAATCTCTCTGAACTTAAAAAAGATGTTCTTGATGAATTGGCTGTTTATATTAAATATGTCAATACTCAAGAATCAAATCTAAATTTAGCAGAACAAAAAAAGGAAGATTATAGGAATACATATTTTTCAAAAGATATTAAAGATATTGCTAAATACAATATAAAAGATGGATGATTATTTACTTAATTGTGAATCATATATTTTAAATGAAGCAAATATGCAAAATTATTTAAAATATAAATTAACTGATACATGTGACAATAAAAAAAAATCTAAGATTGACAAAAAACAAATAAGTATTAAAACATCAGCATTAATTACACCAAGGGAACAAGATTCTCTTTTTTGGTGTTATTACATCATTAAAAACGGCGATATTCAATATGAAATGTTGCCAAATAGAAATACATTAACTACAAAACAATTGAAAATTGAATTAGTTTCAAAAATTAGAGAGAATAAAAAAATTATTAAAATTAATAAATTAGATAGTATTTTGAATATTGAAAGCAATTTAGCAAATGATAATTATTTGTCTATTAAAACGTTCATTGCTATATGTGCTATCGACAACATTAATGTTATAGTTATTAGCAAAAAGACTTACTTTGAATTATTAACAAATGACACTAATGTGATTTACATTATTAGAGAGATAGACAATAGTCAATTAAAATATAACAAACAATATGGATATGAAATAGCAAATGATGGATTGTTAAATGAGATATATGATAGTTACTTCAGAGTTGATTCACTTGACAAACCAATTAAATCACTATCGGCTTACAAAGTCTCTGATTTATTAAATATTGCAAACAAATTAGCAATTGCAGTTACTAATAAAGAAACTGGTAAAAATAAAACAAAAAATGAATTGTACGAATCAATTATCCAATATTTTTAAATTTAATTAATAAAAAAATTGAACAATAATTTAAAAATATGTCTTTGTATATATATAACAATGAGTTCCAATAATCCAAACAATCTGAATTTAGAGGGAGTGAACAAAAATTTAAATGCAAACTCAGAATCTCCTAAAACTCCTAATTATCCACCAATGAATGATGAATATAAATCTGTTTATGACCTTTTAGACCCAATTGGCCAGAAACATATTGACGATATAAGTGACGAAACTCAAAGAAATATTGCTTTGGCTAAATTGAAAAAAATATATGCAAAATCTAGTTCCGATTCTGGGAAAAAAAATGTAAAGAATGATAATTCAGACAAATCAGCAACTAATGTCGCTATTATTGTTCCATTTCGTGAATCAGATAAATTAAAAAAAACTCGTACTAAACAATTAGATAAATTTATTGCATATATGGATAATTATCTTAAAGATGTTAATCACATGATTTATGTAATTGAACAAACCGATGATAAACGTAAATTTAATCGAGGCGCTTTATTGAATATTGGGTTTTTAGCTGCTCAAGATGATGGATGTAATGTATTTATCTTTCATGATGTAGATTTATTGCCATCTGAAGAACTTAAAGAATATTACATTGAACCGCCTTCATCAAGTCCTGTTCATATTGCTGCAGTATGGGATAGATACAATCAAAATCCTAATTATTTTGGTGGTATAGTTGCATTTAATAAAGATTCTTTTAAAAAAATTAATGGTTATCCTAATAACTTCTGGGGATGGGGTGGTGAAGACGATGAATTATTTAATCGCGTTAGACCATTTTACACAATAAAGAAAGCAAATAAAGGCACAATTAAAGATTTGGAAGAGATAGGTCTTCAAGAAAAACTTGATTATCTTAGAGAAAATAAACTAAAATTTATGCAAAAAAAAGAAGCATTAGCTCAACATGATGCAACCTGGAAAACTAATGGACTTAATAGTTTAGATTATGAAGTATTGTCTAATGAACCATGTGGAGATTATGATGCGTATTGTTTCTTGATTAAAGTTGAATTAGGGGATATGGATGGTGATTTTTACGCTACACCTGATGAAGGTTCACAACTTAAGCCACCCGAAGAATTAGATGAAAAAGAAGAACTTCAACTTGCACCAGAAGATAAAAAAACTACTCCAGCACAAGCATTTGACAAATTAATGAAAATATATTACGATGACTTAATTTCTAGCAAAACAGACATTAATATAAATCGTGAATTTGAGATTAGATTTGGCACGAAAGGGATTAAACCATTGACTAAAAATGATTATGACAATGTTGTTAAAGTACTGAAATCGTTTGGGTTCACAACTAAAAATCCTTCCGGAATATTCTCACTTCGTGCAAGATGTGAATTTCTTGATAGTAAGACAGGTCGTTTTAAAATGTCCGATATTAGAACTGAAATAAATGGTTTAACTGCTATTGAAAAATTGTGTAAAAGTAATGACATTAAAAATGTCTATAAAGAAGAACCTCAAAGTGTTAAATTTATTCATAAACATCCATATATTACATCAGATAAAGTTATGGTAAGACCTGTGAATTTTGACGATTTTAATTTTAGAGCTAGTTATTCTATTGAAGAAACAATCAAAAAAAATAGCGAATACTATATTATTGAAAATTGGCGTAAATCAAAAAAAGAATTTCGTTATTTAAATCGTGTTACATTTACGCATCCAGAATATCCAGTATTGGTTGATATTAGTATTACAAAATCAGGAAATATGTCAAAAGATAAGAGGGGTTTCAATCATATTGTTCCTGTTTTCACACTTGATGAATCTAATGTATTAAACAATAAAGAAAGTTATGAAATAGAAATTGAAGTAGATAATTCTAAAATTGGTTTAGGAAGCAATTACAGACGACCAGAAGAAATAGCAGCATCTGTGAGAAAAGTTATAAAATACATTTTAAGCGGTCTTCAGGGTACTATGTATCCTATTTCATATCCTGAACAGGAAGAAATTATGAGAGATTACATGAAAATGATATGGGGTGATGAATATGAACCATCAAGACGCATTACTACTTACAATTTTATTGGTCCTAGTCCTATTACACTACAATTAACAAATATTGCCCCTATCGATGAAAATTCAATTGCTCCAAATATAAGAAAAGATTTTGTTGTTACTGAAAAAGCTGATGGTGAAAGACATCTTATGTATATATCTAAAATAGGCAAAATCTATTTAATTACATCAAATATGGATATTAAATTTACTGGTGCTAAAACGTTAAATGAAGATTGTTTCAACACATTATTTGATGGAGAATTAGTAAAGTACGATAAAAATGGAGAATTTATCAATCTTTATGCCGCTTTTGATATTTATTATCATAAAAATAAAGACATAAGAGGGTATACATTTGTATTGTCATCAGATGAACAAGATGTATATAAATGCAGATATTATTTATTAGAAAAGTTGAAAACGATATTAAATCCAATTTCCATCTTAGACAATCATACTAAAAAAAATTCAAAAGAACAACTTGCACATTATAGCAAATCAGTTATTTCTCCAATCAGATTTGAAGTTAAAAAATTCTATCCGATGACATCCAAACAAAATATATTTGAAGGTTGCAAACTAATTTTAGAAAAAGAAAAAGAAGGTTTATATGAATATGAAATAGATGGTTTAATATTTACACATGCATATTATGGTGTTGGCTCTAATGTAGTTGGAAAGGCTGGACCAAAAACAAAAATAACATGGGAATACTCATTCAAATGGAAACCACCTCATTATAATACAATTGATTTCTTGGTTACAACTATAAAATCGCCAAATGGAGAAGATGTGATTGGTTCACTATTTGAAGATGGCATTTTAGCTACAAATTATCTTCAATTTAATCAATATAAAACATTGGAATTAAGATGTGGTTTTAGCGAAAAAAATGATGGATTTATAAATCCTTGTCAAGATATAATAGATGACAATTTGCCTGAATACAAGACACGATTTGAGGATAAACAATCTAATGATTATGTTCCAAAAAGATTTTATCCAACAGAACCATATGATGCAAATGCTGGTCTATGTAAAATAATATTGCGAACTGATGATACAGGAGCACAACAAATGTTCACAAAAAATAATGAGCTTATTACAGATAATTGTATCGTGGAATTTGCTTATGATATTGATAGTCCTGAAGAAGGCTGGAACTGGGAACCATTGCGTGTAAGATATGATAAAACGGCAAAATTGCTTAGAGGAGAAAAAGAGTACGGAAATTCTTATAAAGTATGTAATGAGAATTGGAAATCAATTCATCCAACTGGAAGAATAACAGAAGATATGCTAATGACTGGATTAGGTATACCTGAAATTTTAGTAAGCGAAGATGTTTATTATAATACACCAGCTGGTAAAATGAAAACTGAAGGTCTTAAGAATTTCCATAATTTATATGTTAAAAAATTATTAATTAATGGCACTTCTAAACAAGGTGATACTTTAATTGATTTTGCTTGTGGTAAAGCTGGGGACCTTTCCAAGTGGATTGCTGCTAAATTGTCTTTCGTGTTTGGCATTGATTATTCAAAAGATAATTTAGAAAATCGCCTTGATGGGGCTTGTTCGAGATATTTAAAATCGAGAAAAAATAATAAGCATGTTCCTTATGCTTTATTTGCACATGGGAATAGTGCGTTTAATATAAAAGATGGAAGTGCTATGTTAAATGACAAAGCTAAACAGATTGCTGCTGCAGTTTTTGGAAATGGCCCCAAGGATGCTGATAAAATTGGAAAGGGCGTTGCTAAACAATATGGTAAAGGTGAGGATGGTTTTAATATATCATCGTGTCAATTTGCAATTCACTATTTCTTTGATAATCCTGATACGTTAAAAGGTTTCCTCAAAAATGTAACGGAGTGCACAAAACTTAATGGATACTTTATTGGAACATCATATGATGGTAAATCTATATTCAATGAACTTAAAAAGGTAAAGACTGGTGATGGTGTTCAGTTGAATGAAGATGGTAAAAAAATATGGGAAATAATTAAAGATTATGGTTCTGATAATTTCGATGATGACTCCAGTTCAATTGGATATAAAATTAACGTTTATCAAGAATCTATTAATCAATATATATCTGAATATCTTGTTAATTATGATTATTTTGACAGACTCATGGATGCACATGGTTTTAAACTAATTAACAGAGAAGAAGCAAATGAAATGGGATTTCCATCAGGGTCGGCGTTATTTAGTGAATTATTTATTAATATGTTAGATGAAATCAAAAGAAACAAATTTAAGGCAGATATGTTTGGTGCAGCTCCAAATATGACAACTGCCGAAAAGAAAATTTCATTCTTAAATAGATATTTTATTTACAAGAAAGTTAGAGAGGTAAATATTAATAAATTGCAACTTGAATTAGGTGAGTATCAAGATGATATTATTGTAAGAGAAAAAGAAGATACTAAAAAAGCTATATTAGTTGCCAAAGAAGAAAAAGAAAAAATTAAGCCAAAAATAAAAAAATTGGACAAAAAGATTGAACTTATTCCCGCAACGGAAGCCTTAGATGAACCAGCAAAGGCAGTTGAAAATGCAATTGAGAAAGCAAAAAAGAAATCAAAGAAAACAAAAGCAGCTGAATCATTGAAGCCAAAGAAAGTGGTTACACCTTTTATTATTGAAGATAGTGATGAAGATAAATAGAACTATAAATTACGTAACAAACTTAAATAAATTTTATAATATATATTAAGACTTATGAGTTATTATATATTGCCTAAAAACATAAATATAATTAATGTAAATCCAGTTGTTTCGACAAACAGATGTAAACATAATATATCCTTTTCTTTTTTTCATTACTATTCAGAGAGTAAAAAACAAATTATTGAAATGTTTAATTGTGATACTGATTTATCTGACAACACATTTGATGAAGCTATACGAATCATAAATCCTTATGAATTTATTTTTTCTAAAGTTCCTGGCTCAAAATTTTCAGTCAGTAAACTAAAACCAAACAGCAATCTCTTTTATGATTTATTCGAAATTATTAATAACTTGAATTTTTTTGATAATATAAAAGGTCAATCTATAAAATCGTTGCATATATCGCCAAATTATAATGATTCTATTGATTGTTATGAAATGATTAGAGAAGGGTTTGATGATGATATTCAAAAGTTTCATTCAATTGATATTGATATTAATGAGGAATTGTCTGAAAACAATTATGAATACATATTTTATGAAACTAATGCATCAAATGAAAAGGAATATTTCATTTCATTGGTAAAAATATTAATTACTATATTAAAATATCAAAAATATTGTGGCAATGTTATTATTAAAATCAAAGATATTTTACATAAACCTGTTTTGGATTGTATTTATTTTTTAACTTCACTTTATGATAAGGTTTATATTGCAAAACCAAATACAAATAATATTATATCACTTGACAGATATTTAGTATGTAAATCTTTTCAATTTAATGAAAAATCGCGTTCTTATTTAAAATTGAATATAATTAAGTTAATTGTATTAATTAAAAAACTTGATGATAAAAATATAATAGATTTATTGGGTTATGATGTACCATATTACTTTAAAAACAAAATAGATGATTTAAACATTATTATTGGTCAACAACAAATAGAAGCATTAGACCAGATAATTTCTATATTTAAAAATAAAAATAAAAGTGACAAAATAGAAAGCATAAAGAAATCAAATATACAAAAATCTGTTTCTTGGTGTGAAAAACATAAAATACCATGTAATAAATTTTCTGAAAAAATAAATATATTTTTGCCTATTATTAATGAAATTGTTTAATGATATAATATATTTATATTTATTCAATAAATAAATATAAATGATGTTAGTTTATTTCATGCTATAACTCATTGAATAGACTGCATTAATTTTAACCATAAGGTGCACTTCCAGTTGTAGTATTATACGTATTTGGAGATTGTGAATATCGATTAGTATTAAAAACAGTTCCAGGAAAATATCTATATGGACTTGGTTGTGATTTTGGAAGTTGATACAAAGGCAAACTACGTTGGAAGTGACAGAATTTCTTGTTTTGATGTTGACCAGATTGACTCATATTTAATGGCCATGGAGTACTGCAAGATGGTGCTTTATTCTTTAATAAATTGCTACTATTGTTAGCATCTCCTGCATACAACTGATTTGCCGTAACAAGCAATTGCCCTGTATTATTGTTATTTTGTATTGATGCGGCATTGGTAGAAATAGTATCAACGTTAAGTTTAAGAAGTCTTGTTGAACTAGACACGGCACCTTGTTTAGCATATTGATAGTTATTTGGTTTGTAAACGGTTAATTGACATCCGGTAGGATTGGTTGGACCTGATGGTGGCATTCCTGAATAAGGATTGTTAATAAATACTTCAAATACAACTAACGCTGAAGCTCTTTGTGATTCAGGCAATCCTTGTATCCAATTAAAAAATCCTTGAATTGAATTAATACCTGTTTCATTAAATGAGGTAAGTTCTGCTTGTGATATTATATTTTCATTTATCATGATTCCCAACATCTGATATATAAACGCATTTTCAGAACCTTCGTATAATTGCGCGTTTAATTGGCAGTTTGCCAAATATGTGTTATCTAAACCAAGTGGACTTCCTGGCGTTGGTCCATTATTTCCTGCTACAGATATATAGTAAGGATTATTATCGCCATATGGCCCGGCTGAATTAGTTCTATATGATAAGAAATTGAAAGCTTTTTGGTCATAAGTTTTACATCTATTTTGAAGATATTGTTTAGTTGTAGTATAGTAATTCTTTTTAAGATTAGTGCTAGCATAAATAGCTCGACGTTTTGCAAATTTTTCTTGATTGCAACACCATACAGGATTTGTTGTATTTGGTTGAGGGTCTTGCGATAAGTTGGTAAGATTTGGTTTATAAGAGGCAACAATACCTACGCCTTCACACGTTTTACAATCTTGATTCATTTGGTCGATACCATCGATTTCATTTGGTGTGTTTAATTTAACGATATAGGCACCTGGTTTGTCTTGCATTTCATTTAATAAACCTGAACCACCAAATCCTCCTCCTAGAGATGTTCCTTTACTAGATTTAACAAACCTGTTAATATTATAATTAATTAAGGCATTTTCTTCAACTGATAAATTAACATCATTATACGGACTATTAACATCTAAGTTTTTCACGCCTTCAATTGAAGCTGGAGGAATTACTCTTCCTTTTCTATAATGCTTAATAGGTCTTGGTAATCCAAATCCGGTTGGAAAAACATTTCCAGGGTCATTATTTGTAAGAGGTCTAATATGACCTGCTGCTGTTCCTACAGGAAAACTATTGACGCCTGTTCCTTTCCATGGTATATATTGTTTATTATAATATGTACTTTTATGTGTGTAACCTGAAGCAGGCATTGAATTCATTCCTAATGGATAAACTGCTGATGACATATATAATATTATGGAAGAAAATAAAAAGTAATATTATATTATATTAATGTTAACATTGGTAAATATATTGATAATTTTTTTTATTATTTTAATATTGTATCAAATACTTTTAGCAAGTCATATAGTCGAGGGATTAGAAAATCAATATCAGTCATATGATACAAATAATCCAAACAATGCTTTAATATTAGCACAACAAAATGCTGGAAATATATCATATTTAAAAGAGCGTCTTGATGCTTTAACTGGAATTAACGGGCAAGTCCAAGATTTAAGTGGAAATGTTCAATCATTACAAACACAAGTGAATGGATTAGTTCAAGCACAACAAGATTACGCCAATCAAATGACTGGTGGAAGTCCGCCACAAATTACAGGTGCTGTAGAAGATGGCGAAACCACTAATTCAGAAAGCAATTTTGTAACAGAATAGTAATTCATAAAAAATAAATATATCTATATAAATTAGTAATGTCAAACATATTTCAAGAAGTTTTAACTGATGCCAAAGGTGTAGAGGAGAGATTGTTGGGTCCTACATATCCATATTATAAGAATATTAAAACACCTTCAGAGATTGGTATGAGTGATAAAGGAACTATTAAACAAATGTCTAAAGATATTGAAGGTTTGATAGAGTATGTAGAATTATTAGTTACAGGAGATAGTAAAGCATCAGCAACTGGCGGTCCTTTAGGAAATAAATTTTTCTTAAAAACTGGAGGTAAATGTCTGGCAACAGATAGTTGTTCAGACCCAAATGATTCATCCACATGTCAACAAGTCGATAGATATATTTATATTGATAATGTTCCAGACGGCAATATACCATTTATTTCAAGTGGGTTAGGTACGAATTTTTCTGAATTTAAGGGGTTAATTCCAGGTGCTATGGGTAATCTAAATGTATTAAATCCCTTTGCAATTTTAAGAGCATTTTTGTCTGGTTCTACACCTCCTTGTCAACAAATAACCATGCAGACTATAACAAGTGATAATATAAAATCGTCGGAAACTCATTATGTAACTTTGGCTGATATACAAAGTATGGACCCTTGCGTTTTTTCGAATGGTAAAAATCCAGTTACAGGAAAACAATGTAGAGAGACATTTCAAACAAATAATAATACAGAAGTAATAATGCCCGATGACCCTTTAGCTCAATTATATTTTGCAGGGTTGGGTATATTAGGATTGTTAATTTTATATAGATTAATGGAGAAAGAAAGATAAACATTGTAAATAATATAAT
>JACCED011361137.1_pt1 | contig 12641 bp, 7 predicted proteins | sample 7455021 | NCBI WGS metagenome assembly JACCED01 (sample SAMN15323456, study PRJNA562643) | freshwater metagenome | isolation source: river surface water | place: USA:Blue River Watershed | collected 2017-08-19
GAGCAGTTTCTGAAGCGCGCCATCGAACTCGATCCCACCGACGGAGAAGTCTGGGCCGCACAGGCCCTCGTCTCGTGCGCCTTCGTGGCCATGTCGGTTACACCCGAGGATCGTCGCGTCGAGATGCCCCGACCGCCCGCACGGAACTTGGGCACAAAGCGACCACCCTCGCGCAACTGGGACGCCACGCCGAGGCCGCCGAGGCACTGGAACTCTACCTGCAGCTCGTTCCCGCCAACGCCCGCGATCAACAACGCATCCTCATCGTCAAAACGCTGCTCGGCCAGACTTCCGACGTCATCGCTTCACTGGAGAACACCTTCACCAGGGGACGACACACCGGCTTCGCCAGCTTCGTCCTCTTCGATCCGGAACTCGCCCCACTGCGCGCCGACCCGGCTTTTGCCGCCCTCGCCGAGAAAGCGCGCGCCGTATACGCCGACGTGCCGCCGCGGTAATCGCCTGTTACCGTGGCGTCGGGTTCGACGCCGACCTCTCGCGTCTCGCGCCTTTTCCCGAATCGCACCTGCCTCGTCCTCCCGCCGCCATTACGGCGCCTCTGAAGAACTGCGGCCATTGCCGCAGCCCGCACGGCAAGATTTCGCCCCCTTGGCGAAATCCATCAGTGGTGGTTTCTGCCTTCCCTCTCCCGGCGCCCACCTCTGCGCCGCGACCCCCGTCTCGCTCCGTCTCCCGCGTCTCCTACTTCGCCGCTTTCTTCTTCTTCGCCGCCTGCGGATTCGTGCCGCCGTTGGGGCTCAGGCGGCGCCACCAGTCCGGACCTTCCGCGTCGACCGCCGCGTTGTGCGCGATCAGCCGCTCGCGCAACGCCGCCAGCCGCTGCGGCTCGCGCGCGGCGAGGTCCGTCGTCTCGCGCGGATCGGCGGCGAGATTGTAGAGTTCGAACTCCGCGAGTTTCTCGTCCGCCAGCACCTTCCAGTCGCCGTCGCGCAACGCGAACTTCGCATTGGGCGCCATGTGCAACCGCCAGAACAGCGGCTGCGGCCGCGTGACGGCTTTCGCCGCCCCGGTCAGCACCGGCAGCACGTTGGCGCCGTCGAGCACGCGATCCGTCGGCGCCGCCACGCCCGCCGCCGCGAGCAGCGTCGGGAACAGGTCGCTGCCGATCACCGGCGCCTCGATCACGCTGCCCGCCGCGATCCGGCCGGGCCAACGCACCAGCCCGGGCACGCGGATGCCGCCCTCGTGCAGGTCGCGCTTGCGCCCGCGCAGCCCGCCCGTCGAACCGCGGCCGGGCGTCGTCGTGCCGTTGCCCTCGGGCCCGTTGTCGGAGGTGAAAAACACGAGCGTGTTGCCGGCGAGTCCGGCTTCGTCGAGATGCCGCATCAGCCGGCCGAACGCCTGGTCCATCTGCGTGACGTTCGCGAAATACTCGCGCTGCACGTCGTCGGTCACATCCGGATACAGCGCCTTGAGCTGCGGATCCGACTTGATCGGGTAGTGCGGCTCGTGCGTCCAGACCGTGAGGAAAAACGGTTTCCGAGGATCGCGTTTCTCGCGCAGCCACGTGACGGCCTCGTCCGCCGCCAGCGGCGCCGAGTAGCCCTCGAGCCGGCCGACCGGCTGGCCGTTGCGCACGTAGTTCGACGGATTCTCGTGCGTGGGCGCGGCGTTGTTCTGCGTCGCGAGCCACCAATCGTAGCCGTGGTCGACCGGCTGCGGCTGCGCGGGGTCGTTGAAACGGCCGTTGAGGTGCCACTTCCCGCTGTGGCACGTCGCGTAGCCCGCGCCGCGCAGGAGCCGCGGCAGCGTGAGCTCGCTCGTGCGCAGGTGCACTTCGGAGCCTTCGGCGATCCAGGTGAAAACGCCGTTCCGATGCGGCGTGCGGCCGGTGAGGATCGCGGACCGCGACGGACTGCACACCGCGCTCGCGGCGTAGCACTGCGTGAGCCGCGCGCCCTGCCGCGCAAACGCATCAAGGTGCGGCGTCCTGATCGCCGGGTGGCCCTGCACGCCGAGATCGCCCCACCCGAGGTCGTCGGCGAGAAACACGATCAGGTTCGGCGGCTGGGCCGCGCCAAGCCGGGCAAACGCAATGACGAGAAGAGCGGGGACAAGCAGGCGGAGGGAAGGCATACGGGGCGGGGTGCGCGCGAAGATCGACCGCGCCCGCAGACCTGTCCAGCCCGCGCACCGCGCCCGCTCACCACTCGCCGCGGCGACTGAACTTCGCCTGCGCCGCCGCGCGGAACTCCGCGCCCGCCCGATCCAGCGCCGCGCAGATCTCCTCCGGGGTCTTCCCCGTCGTGTCACGCGCCGCCTGGATCAGCGTCCGGCACTCGTTCGCGTCCATGAACTTCGCCGCCTCCAGCAGCCGCGCCTCCTCGCCGAAAGGCACCGCGAGGAAACCGTGTTTGTCCGCGTGGATCAGCTGCCCGGGCCGGATCGTGGTCCCGAAGACCTTCACCGGCACGCCCCAGCGGATCGGCACCGAGTGGGCGTGGCCCACGCAGGTGCCGCGCGCGAGCGCCTTGAAGCCCGCCGCCGTCATCTCGTCCGTGTCGCGGATCCCGCCGTCGATGATCGTGCCCGTGCAGCCGAGCGCGCGGTGGAAATTGCTCGTGACCTCGCCCCAGAACGCCCCGAAGAGCCGCGGCTTGTCGAGGTCCTGCACGACCACGATCTTCGGCCCCGGCACGGACGCGAGGTAGCGCCGGTAGTCCGACCACGCGTCGGGCTTCGCCCGCGCGTGCCGCGCGTTGCCCGGCTGGCACACCACCGTCACCGCATAGCCCGCCATCGGCCCGAACTGCGGCATGTAGTCCCGCACCGGCTCGCGGTTGAAGCCGTCGCGCGCCGCGTTGTGCCGCGTGATCTGCTCCCAGCCGTTGTAGATCGTGGGCGTGTTCCAGCGCTTCAACTCGTGCAGTTCGCCTTCGGAGAGGGGACGTGGGGAACGTTTCATCGGAAAGAGGCGGTCTTGCTCGACCGCCCGCCCCACGCCAGCCGATTTTCCCGCGCCCCGCCACTCCGGCGCGTGGTTTCCCCGGCGCACCACCCCGCCCCGCACCCGCCGCACCCATTTCACGTATTACGTGAAATAGCACCTCGGCCTCCCCTCGGATCAAGGGCCGCCGAATTTCACGTAATACGTGAAATTGCACCGGAGGCTCCGCCCGGATCGACGCGCGCTGCCCGTTCTGTTTCCCGCCTCCTGCGCCCCAAACGCCGGGCGCAGGCCGGAATCGCGCCGGCGGCGTTTACAGGCGTGCGGATCGCGCGCATCGTCGACCGCACCGCTTTCATCATGTCCAAACCCGTCTGCTACTCCGCCAAGGCCTTCGCCACTCCGGGCGCCACCGCGCCGCTCGCCGCCACCACGATCGAGCGCCGCCAGCCGACCGCCACCGACGTCCAGATCGAGATCCTCTACTGCGGCGTGTGCCACTCGGACCTGCACTTCGCGCGCAACGAATGGCACTTCACCCAGTATCCCGCCGTGCCCGGCCACGAGATCGTGGGCCGCGTGACCGCCGTGGGCGGCGGCGTGACGAAATTCAAGGTCGGCGACACCGTGGGCATCGGCTGCCTCGTCGACTCCTGCCGCACCTGCCCCGAGTGCCGCAGCGGCCTCGAACAGTTCTGCCCGCAGATGACGATGACCTATGGCAGCGTCGACAAACACCTCGGCACGCCGACGCTCGGCGGCTACTCGACCAGCATCGTCGTCACCGAAGAGTTCGTGCTGCGCCTGCCCGCGAATCTCAACCCCGCCGCCGCCGCACCGCTGCTCTGCGCCGGCATCACCACCTACTCCCCGCTGCGCCGCTGGAAAATCGGTCCCGGCCACAAGGTCGGCGTCGTCGGGCTCGGCGGCCTCGGCCACATGGCGGTGAAATTCGCCAAGGCCTTCGGCGCGCACGTCGTCCTCTTCACCACCTCGCCCGGCAAGATCGCCGACGGCAAACGCCTCGGCGCCGACGAGGTCGTCGTCTCCACCCAGCCCGCGCAGATGGGGGCGCACGCCGGGAGTTTCGACTTCATCCTCGATGCCGTCTCCGCGCCGCACGACATCAACGCCTACGTGAGCCTGCTGAAGCGCGACGGCACCGTCGTCCTCGTCGGCGCCCCCGAGCAGCCGCTCCCCGTCGCCGCCTTCCCGCTCCTCATGGGCCGCCGCGCCATCTCCGGCTCGCTCATCGGCGGCCTGCCCGAGACGCAGGAGATGCTCGATTTCTGCGGCCGCCACAACCTCACCTCCGACATCGAGCTGATCCGCATGGATCAGATCAACTCCGCCTACGAGCGCATGCTGAAGAGCGACGTGAAATACCGCTTCGTGATCGACATGGCCTCGCTGCGCTGAGCCGCGCACCGCCGGCGCCGCTTTCGCGTTTGCCAATCGGCGCGCGTCGTCGCGACTTCTTCGCGCACTCTCGCCCCATGCTTCGCTTCGTTACTCCGTCCGCCGCCCGTCGTTTCGTCCTCCGCTGCGCCCTGCCCCTGGGCCTGCTCGCCGCCACCGCCGATCTGGCCGCCCAGCAGCCGGGCAAGAAAAAGGCCGCCGACCCGACACCCGCCGCGCCCGGCCGCGACATCAGCTACAACGCCCTCGCGTCCACGCCGCGCACGCCCGCCGAACAGCTCGCGACCTTCACGCTCCCGCCCGGCTTCTCGATCGAACTCGTCGCCGCCGAGTCCGAGGGCAACGGCAAGTTCATCGGCGTCGCCTGGGATGCTGCCATGCGACTCTGGACCATGACGGCGCTCGAGTATCCGGTCGACGCCAACGAAAACCAGGCCCGCTCCGATGCCCTCTTCGCCCGCGGCGGCCGTGACCGCGTGCTCGTGATCGACGATCCCTACGCGCCCGGCGGCCCCTCGGCGCCGCGCGTGTTTGCCGACGGCCTCGTGATGCCGCTCGGCGTGCAGCCCTACCGCGATGGCGCGTTCGTCCAATACGGCGCCGACATCCGTCTCTACCGCGACACCGACCGCGACGGCCGCGCCGACCGGCACGAGGTGGTGCTCACCGGCTTCGGCACGCAGGACTCGCACCTCTTCCCGCACCAGTTTCTCCGTCAGCCCGGCGGCGGCCTCTTCGTGGCGCAGGGATTGTTCAACTACTCCACCGTGCGCCGGCCCGGTGGCGCGCCGTTTGCCGACGGCACGACCGAAGTGGCGTTCAACCAGTGCAAACTCGCCTGGATGGCGCTCGATGGCTCGCGCTTCGAATCCGTGACCGCCGGCCCGAACAACATCTGGGGCCTCACCACCTCGCGCCTCGGCGAGACTTTCGCGCAGGAGGCCAACGATCAGGGGTATCCCATTTTCCCCTACGCCCCGGGTGTGCACGTCCGCACCGGCTCGCGCGACAAGCTCCGTCCCTACCAGCCGCTCATGCCGCCGCCGATGGAGCGCCCGCAGATGGGCGGCACCGGCCTCAGCGGCCTCGCGCTGGCCGAGGATGCCGACGGCTTTTTCGCCCGTCCCGGCGCCGCCGCCGCTGCGCCCGGCGCCCTCGTCTTCCACCTCGCCAACCCGATCACGCGCACGCTCCAGCTCATCCGCGCGACGCCCGGCCCGCAGCGCTACACGTATGAGCGCCTGCCGGATTTTCTCACCAGCACCGATCCGTGGTTCCGGCCGGTCGCGATGCACTTCGGCCCCGACGGCGCCCTCTACATCGTCGACTGGTATAACCGCATCATCTCGCACAACGAAATCCCTCGCGACCACCCCGACCGCGACAAAACGCGCGGCCGCATCTGGCGCATCCGCCATCAGGACCAGTCGCGCCAGCGCCCGCCCGATCTCGCGAAACTGCCCGACGCCGCACTCCTCGCCCACCTCGGCGCGCCCAACGCCCTCGTCGCCCGCCTCGCGTGGCTCGAGCTCGGCGACCGCGGCGCCCGCGCCCTCGCTCCGGACCTGGCCCGCCTCGCCGCCGATCGCACCGCCGCCACCGACCGCCGTCTCGGCGCGCTCTGGGCCCTCGAAAATCTCCAGCCGGTCGCGACCGATCTGCTCCGCACCCTCGCCGGCGACGCCGCCCATCACGTGCGGCGCGAAGCCGCGCGGATCGCCGCCGCCCAACCCCGGCCCGAAGCCGAAACCCTCGCCGTGCTGGGCGCGCTGGTCGACGACGGCCATCCGTCCGTCCGCGCCGCCGTCGGCGATGCCCTCCGCCGCGTGCGCGGCGCCGGCGAAGCCACCGTGCGGCTGGCCACCCGGCTCGCGCGCGAGCCGCTCGCGGGCGGTTCGCCGTGGGAAACCTACGAACGCGACTTCGAACGCTTCCTCGCCCGCTGGGCGCTGGAGACGCATGCGTCCGCCACGCGCGCATTTCTCGCCTCCGCCGCCGGCCGCGCCCTGCCGTTCGAAACACAGCTGCTGGCCACGCTCGCCGTCGACGAACCCGCCGCCGCCCGGCTGCTCGCCGCGACGCCTTCCCTCGCCCGCCCGCTGAGCGAGGACGAGATCCGCGTTGTCGCCGCCCAGGCCGCGCAGCCCGCCGTGCGCGCCTACCTGGCCGCCCAGCTCGGCCAGCCCGCCGCGCGCGAGCCGCTCCTCCGCGCCCTGCTCGCGGTGCGCACCACGATCGATGCGGGCGCCCTCGAGGAGCCCCTCACCGCCGCCGCACTCGCGCTGCTCGAAAGCACGACGCCCGCACACCCCGTCGTCGGTGCCGAGGTCGCCGGCGCCTTCAAGCTCGCCCGCACCGAGCCCGCGCTCTCACGCCTGCTCGCGAACCGCTCGGACACGACCCCGCCCGCCCTCCTCACCGCCGTGCTCCGCGCCCTGCGCGAGCTGCAGGCCGGCACGCCCGACATCCTGCTCGCCTATCTCGCGACCAAACCCGCGCCCGCGCTCGCGCTGGAAGCCGCACTCGCCCTCGCCTCGTCGCGCGCGGCCGGCGCAGCCGAGCAGACCGTCGCGGTCCTCGCCAGCTGGCCGCTCGCCCAACGCGGACCCGCCATCGAGCGTCTGGCGGGCAACGTCACCGGCGCACGCGCGCTCGTCGCGGGTCTCAGCCGCGGCCAGTTGGCGGCCGGCGATCTGGGCCGCAGCACGGTGGAAAAACTCCGCACGCTCCTCCCGCAGGACCGCGAGTTGCAGGCCTGGTGGGAACGCCACGGCGGCGCCGGCGAGCGCGCGCTCCGCCTCGAACCCGCCGCCCCGGTGCCGCTCGCCCTGCCTGCCGCCATCGAAGGCCCGTTCACGCTCGAAGCCTGGTTCCGGCTCGACCAACGGCCCGGACCCCGGACCGAGCTGCTCTCCGCCGCGGGGCTCACCGTCGCGTTTCCCGCGGGTAAACTCACCGTGCGGCGCGCGAGCGACGGCACCGAGCTGGTCACCGCCAAGTCACCCGCGGCTCCCGGCGTCTGGAATCACTTCGCCCTCACCCGCGATGCCGCCGGCATCCTCCGTCTCCACCTCGACGGCGAACTGCACGCCACCGCCACGCCGCCCCACGCCGCGGCGCTCAGCGCGCTCCAAGCCGGTCCGCTCGCCGATACCGCCGGCTGGCTCGGCGAGCTGCGCCTCTGGCGCGTCACCCGCAACGCCAACCAGATCCGCCAGGGCTTCGACCTCACGTGGGGCACCGCACCCCGCGCGGCACGGCCGCGGGAGCTTGCCCTCGCCTTGGCCGCGGCCGATTGGCCCGCCGCGGCGGCCGCGCTCGTGCAGGCGGCACCCGACTTCCCGGCGTTGCTCACGCCCGCGGAAGCCACCGCCCGCGACGAACGGTTCACCCACTTCCGCCGTCTCGCCCGCACCCGCGGCGAACCCGCAGGCGGGCGGACACTCTTCGCCGGCATCTGCCTCAACTGCCACGCCTACGCCGGCAAAGGCGGCACGCTCGCCCCGCCGCTCGACGGTATCGGGCATTCCGATACCGAGACGCTGCTCCGCCACATTCTCACGCCCAGCGCCGCAATGGAGAGCGCCTACCGCACCTACCGCGTCGTCACCCGCGATCAGGAAGTGCACGAGGGTTTTCTCGCCAACGAAACCGCCGATGCCGTCGTGCTCCGCCTGCCCGGCGCCGCCGACCGTCGCATCCCGCGGACCGCGATCGTCCAGAGCGGCTACCTCACGCGCTCCCTCATGCCCGAGGGACTGCTCGATGCGCTGCCGCCGCAGCAGGTCAGCGATCTCTTCACCTACCTGCGCACGCTGCAGTGAGCGCATGCGCGCGGCCGGCCTTGCCGGGCGGGATCGGTCGTCGGTCCGCGTTTACTTCAGCGGCGCCGGCTCCGCATCCGTGTCGCTCACCCAGCCGGCCTTCGGCTTCTCGCCGCGCAGCCAGCGGCCGTGGAAGTCGCGCGACTGCTCGATCGCGATCGGATACTTGTCGAACACCTCGCCGCGGCCGAGGGCACGCGGATCGCCCTGGGCCTTGAGCTTGGCGAGCAGATCCTCGCGCATCTTCGTCTGCCGCGCCGCGTGCTCGGGCCGGCCGGCAACGTTGGTCACGCAGTCGGGATCGTTCTTCAGGTCGTAGAGTTCCTCGCCGGGACGCATGCCAAAGCTGAGCTGCCAGAAGCGGTCGTTCCGGTCCTTCCGGCCGCGCTCGAGAATTAACGTCTTCGTCGGGCTGCCGTCGGTGTCGAGATAGCCGGTCTCGGGATTGCCCGTCGGCCAGCGGGCGGGCTCGAAGTTCTTCAAATACAGGAAGCCGTCGCGGACCATGCCGCGGATCGGAAAACCCTCGTCGTTCGGCCGGCCGCTGTCGTTGCGCTCCTTGCCGATGAGCACGTGGTCGCGCGCCGCGACCACACGACCCGCCTTCGAGCTGGTGAAGATCTCGCGCCAGCTCCGGCCCGTGAATTCCGCCATGCCGGTGGACTCGCGCGGGAGGCCGGCGAGATCGAGCAGCGTCGGTGCGATGTCGGTGAAGTCGACGAAGTCCTCGATCTTCCGCCCGGGCTGCGCGATGCCCGCGGGCCAGCGGATCGCGAGCGGCACCTGGTTCGAGGCGAGGTAGGCGTGGCCCTTGCCGCGCGGAAACGGCATGCCGTGATCCGCGGTCACGATCACGATCGTGTTCTGCGCGAGCCCGCGGCGGTCGAGCTCCTCGAGCATCCGCTGCAGGTGCCGGTCGACGTGCTCCACCTCATAGGCGTAGTCGAGGATGTCGTGCCGCACGATCTCGTCGTCCGGCCAATACGCGGGCACGCGGCCGACATCCGCGAGCTGCTTGCCGCCTTTGGTGACACCCACCTTGTATTCGTAGCCGCGGTGCGGCTCGAGCGCGCCATACCAGAAGGACCACGGCTGGTCCTTGGGTGCCGCGTCGAGAAAGGCCGCGAAGTTGGCCGCATAGTCGTTGTTCGACATCTGCTTCGCAGGCGCCGGCGTGGTTTTCTGGTTGAACGGCCGCCCCGTGATCAGCCGCGGCTTGCCTTGCGCGTCGTTCGCAATGCCCGGGCTCCAGCCCTTGCCCGTGATGCCCACGAACCAGCCTTTCTCCATCAACGCTTCGGGCCAGCTTTTGAACTTCGCCGGGAAGAACGGCATGTGGTTCGTCGCTTCCTCGAGCTGCCAGGTCTGGCGGCCCGTGAGCACCACCGCGCGCGACGGCGCGCACTTGGCGTTGGGCGTATAGGCGTTGGTGAAAAGCAGACCCTCGCGCGCCAGCCGGTCGAACGCCGGCGTCTTCACCCACGGCGTGCCGTAGGCGCCGGCGTGCGCGCCCCAGTCGTCCGCGATGGCGAAGAGAATGTTGGGCCGCTTCGGCTCCGCGGCGATTGCCGCCGCACCAAGGAGGAGAAACGCGAGGGGGATGCGAAGCACATTCATGGGAAAACGAAGGAGGTAACCACGGGGGGAATTCGGCCAGGGCCGCAGCAGAGCATCTGGGGCGCCGCCGACGCGGCGATGTTTTCGGGCTCCGGAGTCGAGGCGCTCGGCGCGCGGCTCTCCGTTCTCACGACTCGCCAATCCATTGTCTCAATCCCGCCACACCGTCTGCACCTTGCGGCCCGAGGCGGGCCACCACTGCTCGAGCTTGGCCGCGAGTTGCGCGACGACGGCCGGATTGTCCTTCGCGAGATTCCGATTCTCGTGCGGATCGGCGAGCAGGTCGAAGAGCTGCGGGCGCAGTTCGTCGCGGGGATTGGAGTCGGCGTAGCGTGCGCTTACCTCGCCGTCATAGGTGAGCAGCAGCTTCCATTTGCCCTCCACCACCCAGCGGTAGACGAGGCTCGCCTCCGGGCGGTCGAGGTCGGCGATGTCGTGCGCAAACGTCTCGCCGAACGCGCGCTCGCGCGGTGTCGGCCGGCCGGCTTTCAGCACCGGCAGGAGATTCAGGCCGGGCACGTTCGGCGGCGCGGTGACGCCCGCCGCCGCGAGCGCCGTGGGGAAGATGTCGATGCTCGAGCAGAGCTGCTCGCCGCGTTTGCCGGGCTGGATCGTGCCCGGCCAGCTGAAGAGGATCGGCTGGCGGATGCCGCCTTCGTTGGCGGTTTGCTTGGACCGCGGCGCGTATCCGGGACCATCGGTCTTCTGGATCCAGCCGTTGTCGGCGATGTAGAGCACGAGCGTGTTTTTCGTGAGGCCCTTCTGTTCGAGGCGGTCGAACAGCTGGCCGCAGGTTTCGTCGAACCACTCGACCATCGCGTAGTAGCGCGCCACGTGATCGGACGCGATGCCCTTGGCCTTGTATTTCCGGAAGAGGCGGTCCGGCGGCGTGTGCGGCGTGTGCGGGAGAAACGGCGCATACCACACGAAGAACGGCTTCTTCTCCGCCACCGCATGATCGATGAAATCGAAGATCGGCTGCATGCCTTCGCGGCCGATCTTCAGGCCGTCGTCACCGTGCCGGCCGCCGGGCTGCGGAAAGCCGCGCGTCATCCCGTGCGTGAATCCGCCGCGCTGGTAGCTGCCCTCCCACCATTTGCCGGACTGGTGGCTCAGGTAGCCCTGCGCCGCGAGGAGCTTGGGCAACGTCGGATGCCGGTCGCTCTGGGCGATGAGTTTTTCGCGCAAGGCCCGGTAGGCCTCGGGTTCGCCGGCCTGCTTGGCGGTTTCCTTGCCGGTCTTCTTCGCGCCCTGCTTGCCGCCGCCCTTCGTCATCTCGGCGAGCAGCGCCGGATCGTTGCCGGAGATCTTGTGCTGGTGCGCGTAGAGCCCGCTGGCGAACGTCGCGAGCGCCGGCCGGCACAACGCCGTCGGCACGTAGCCGCGCGTGAACACCGCGCTCCGCGCCGCGAGTTTGTCGAGGTGCGGCGTCTCGATCTGCGGGTGCCCCATGAAGCCGTAGTCGGTCCACGCGTGGTCGTCGGAGATGATGTAGACGATGTTGGGCTTGTCGGCGGGCTGCGCGCGCAGCCCGGCGCCGAACGCCAGCACGGGAACGAGGCAACGGAGAACGAGGCGGGAAACGCGGGGAATCATCGGGGCGGATAACGGTCGGGGTTAGTTCTTGAGGGTCAGGTTCACGCGACGCACGTCCATCACGTAGCCGCCGGGAATCTCGAGCGCGCGGAGCGTGAGCGGGCCGCGGCCCTTCTCGAGTTTGACGGTGCCGAGCGCGAGCGGGCGGAACTCCTTCATCTGCGATTCCGCCGGCGGACGCGGCAGCGTGTCCTGATTCGTGTAAAGCGGCGGATCCCAGCCCGGCGCGACCTTGCCGGTGAGTTTGCTCGCGCCAAACGCCAGTTCGATCGTCGCGCCCGCCGCGGGCACGGGGCAGGTGTAGTCGATCGTGACGTCGTAGGTGCCGCTGGTCGCGACCTCCACGTCCCACGTGATGTAGCCGTCCTTCGTTTTCCAATTCACGAAATAGGAACTGTTCGGCGCATTGCTGCTGCGCTGCACGCCGCCGTGCGCCACGCCGTCGCGCGCGGGCAACGGCGTCCACGGAAACTCGCGGTAGCCCACAGGGAACGGCCGCGCGTCGGCCGGCACGCCGCCGCCGCGGTTCTTCTTCCCTTTGGCTTCGCCGGCCTCCGCCGCGGGTGCGGCGCTGCCGCCGAGGCCGGCATACATTTCCTTCCGCCATGCCTCGGCCGCGCCGGAGAGTTTCGCGGCGACTTCCCGGTTGGCTGCGGCGACATCGGTGGTCTGGCCCGGATCGGCGACCATGTCGTAGAGCGCGCCGCGGCTATCGAGCCGGAAGCGCTGGGTGCGCACGCTGACCTGGCCGTTCTGGTGCGAGAAGATCATGCGCTCGGGCAGGCTCGCCGCCTGGCCGAGCAGGAGCGGCGAGAGGTCGCGGCCGTCGAGCGGCTTGCTGCCCGCGCGCGGCACGCCGGCGAGCGACGTGAGCGTCGGCAGGAGGTCGATCGCGCCGGAGATGTCGCGCACCACCGTGCCGGGCTTGATCCGGGCCGGCCAGCGCGCGAGGAGGATCGAGCGGATGCCGCCTTCGTCGGTGGAGCCTTTCCGGCCCTTCATGCCGCCGTTCCAGCGCCAGCTGTTCGGACCGTTGTCGGAGAAGTAGAGCACGATCGTGTTCTCGCTGAGGCCGAGCTCGCCGAGTTTGCGCAGGATGCGGCCGACGTTGTCGTCCTGATTCTCGAGCATCGCGTAGGCGCAACGGGTATGGTCGGGATTCTCCTGCGACGCATCGGTCGCCGGCTGCGGGATCGGCTTGTCCTTGTAGCGCTGCCAATACTTGTCCGGCACCGCCCACGGCGAATGCGGCGTGGTGAACGGCACGTAACACAGGA
>JACCED012085607.1_pt1 | contig 12629 bp, 19 predicted proteins | sample 7455021 | NCBI WGS metagenome assembly JACCED01 (sample SAMN15323456, study PRJNA562643) | freshwater metagenome | isolation source: river surface water | place: USA:Blue River Watershed | collected 2017-08-19
CACGTACCAAAGCACTGACTGATTCTGTGACCAGTATTGTTGATCGGGCCAAAGACATTTCTCGAGTACAAATACTATTTGGAATCGATACCGACGATGAAATAGGATTGGCACATTTCGAAAAAGTGATCCAGCCTTTTTTGGATGATCACGACGTGGCCTACGAAGCACAGTCTTTTGAAAGCATGGGCTATGCTGGCCTCAATCGCTACTACAATCACTTGGGCAAAAGTGCTTCAGCAGATTGGTTGTTTGTATGGAATGACGATGCTGTAATGAACACCCAAGATTGGGATCAGGTCATTGAGTCCTACACTGGTCAATTTCAACTGTTAAAGGTTCATACTCACAATGAACATCCTTACAGTATATTTCCTATAGTGCCGCGTGCTTGGTTTGACTTGTTTGGTCATTTTAGTCGTCATCAGATGATCGATGCCGAGCTCAGCCAAATGGCCTTTGCCTTGGATCTTATACAGGTAATTGACATAGATGTCACGCACAATCAAGTTGAGTTGACCAAGGATGCCACAGATCCGCTCAAGCCCAAGGTCAGATTTGAAGGCAATCCTGCCAACCCTTGGGATTTTCATAATCGAGCAGTTACTGAACAAAGGTATCAAGATTGTGATCTAGTGGCCAAGTATATGAAAAGTCAAGGCATGTCCACCGAGTGGTGGGAACGTGTTAAATCTGGCCAGCAAGATCCTTGGCAAAAACTAAGAGAGCTAGATGTAAATCGTCAAATGGTACAATACAATGCAAGATAATTCTATCACCCAAAGCTCCGTAGTCTCTGCCTGTTTGATAACTGGTCAGCCCGTCACAAAAATTTTAGATTTTGGCCAACACGCTTATGCTGACACATTTATCGCCGAAAATCAACTCAATCTAAGTGAGCCTGTATTTCCACTACAGGTTTATATGAATGAAGAATCAGGTAGCATACAGTTGAGATATATGAGCAACGCCGCGGATCGCTACAATCTCTATAGCTACAGTTATACTTCCAGCAACAGTGCCACAGCCAGAGCCCACTGGGACGAATACTCCAGCACAGTGCAAGGTCCATGGAATAGACCCGGCATGGCTGTAGAGATTGGCAGCAACGATGGATACTTGATAGAACAATTTGGCAGACTTGGTCGAAGAATACTAGGCGTAGACAGCAGTCGTGCCATGTGTGATATCGCTGAATCTCGAGGTGTGCCTTGCATCAATGCCTTGTTTGATCAATCGGTTGCTCAACAAGTGATAAGAGAACACGGACCTGCCCAGATTGTCATGGCCAACAATGTTTTTAATCATGCCAACGATCCGGTGGCTTTTGCTAGAGCCGTGGCTGCCTTATTGGCCGACGATGGCATATTTGTGTTCGAAGTTCCTTACTGGCTCAGCATGATTGAATCAGGAAGATTCACTGACATGGTGTATCATGAACATCCTAGTTATTTTACTGTAAAAAGTGTCTGGAATCTGTTGAAAACAGCCGGCATGGAAATCGTAGATTTTGATGTGGTTGATTATCATGGAGGCAGTTTGCGAGTATTTGCTCGAACAGATACCGGAACAAATATGCCAATCAAAGTCGAAGATGCTGTTGCTAGAGAAACTCAAATAGGCTTGTTTGATACGAGATTCTATGAAGTTGTTCAAGGCAGATTTGAACAACAACGAGATGCCTGGCTGGCCAACTTTTATTGCATTCGTAAAGAAGATCCCAATGCCGTGTTTATTGGTGTGGGTGCTGCTGCCAAAGCCAATACCTGGCTGACATGGCATGGACTCAACAAGACACACCTTAAATATATCACAGACGCCAGCACATTTAAACAAGGCAAATTCACACCATTGAGCCGTATACCCATCACAGGGGATGAAGTATTTGCGCAATACGAACGACCATATGCTTTGATTCTAAGCTGGAACATCGGCGAGGGACTCAAGCGTGCTATATTAAATATCAATCCCAACACAAGGTTTATCTCACAATGAAATACTACAACATCAACAAAAACATCGAAAAAGGTCTGGGCCAGTTCACAGACGAACGTGGCACAATCACAGACATTTTTTATGGCCGGGCCATGAATCATGGTTGCATCATCACCAACGAGCCTGGTGCTGTGCGTGGCAATCATTATCACAAGCTGACCACACAATATACCTTGGTACTCAATGGCACTCTCAACTACTACAGTAAACCTGTAGACAGCGATGAACCGGCACATCTGTTTGTGGCCGGACATGGAGACATGATTATCAGCGAGCCCAATGAAATCCATGCTATGAAAACTGGTGCACATGGTTGTACATTTATAGCCTTTGCTGAAGGCCCACGTGGTGGCGAAGACTACGAAAAAGATACCTACCGAGTAGACAGCATAGTCAAATGAAAAAACCTCGCGCTGTGATCTTTGGGGCCAGCGGAGGTATAGGAGCTGCGACCAGGCAACTGTTCCTTGACTCGGACTGGCAGGTCATACCCATACATAGTGGGCAGATCAATTTTGCCTGTTCTGACAGTTATGCCAAACTCACAGAGTTGCTGGACAACGCCGAAGCAGACGTAATTGTAAATTCGGTGGGTGTGTTCGAAAATGGTTACTCTGCTGATCATAGACATACCATGGCTGTAAACTTTGGTAGCAACTGGGACTTAGTACGTTGGTTAGAAGGCAACCGAGATCAACAAGTGCGTGTGGTCATGGTTGGCAGCAGCAGTTACGATGCTGGACGCAAACTGTATCCACTGTATAGTGCCAGCAAAGCGGCCTTGTACAACTTGTGGCAGAGTGCTAGAGATCAATTTGCCAACACCAACATACGGGTTCATTTATTAAATCCTGTGCGTACACTAACACGCATGGCCACAGCAGGCAAAGAGATTGATCCCAATCTGGATTATCTTCAACCCGAGCAAGTGGCCCGTGAGATTTTTAGGCTATGTGAGCCAAATCGTGTAAGTAGTTGCGTAGATATGACTTTTGAGGACACGAAATGAAAATAGGAATCATAGGCAAAGGCACTGTAGGCAGTGCTGTGTTTGAAGGACTGGAATATTTGGGACATACCATGAGTTTCTTTGATCCCAAATATGAGGGATCAACCATTGTGGATGTATTGAATACCGACGTGGTATTCATCAGTGTGCCCACAGATCAAGCTCCAAACGGTGATTGCGATGTCAGCATTGTGGACAATGTTGTCAACGAATTAGCAGTCAACAATTATCGTGGTCTAGTATCGATCAAGAGCACAGTGATTCCAGGAACCACAGATCGATTACAAAAGCAGTATCCAGCATTACGCATGAGCATGGTACCAGAATTCCTGCGTGCCAAGAGTGCCTTGGCTGACTTTGTTTACAATCATGATTTGTTGGTGGTAGGATGTTACAACAAGGACGATGCTGATATCATCGTGGAACTACACGGCAGTTTCCCGCAACATGTAAGTCGTGTTACACCAGTAGAGGCAGAGATTATCAAATACTTCAACAATGTTCATCATGCCATGAGCGTGACTTTTGCCAACATAGCATACGATGTGTGTGGTAAAATGGGAGCCAACTACATGAATGTTTACAAGGCCATTACCAAACGTGAATGTTTCAATCCTGCCTACTTGATGGCCAACAAAAACATGCGTGGCTACGGTGGTCATTGCCTGCCCAAAGATACCAGCGCCTGGAACAATTTGATAAAAAATCTTGGTTTACCATATACCATGATTGAAAGTGTTATCACCGACAACGAGAAAGTACAACAACAATGAAAATATTAGTAACTGGTGCCAGCGGTTTATTGGGCACAGAAATCTGTCGACAACTCAAGCAAGATTCACGCAACGAAGTATGGGCTGTAGACAATCACAGTCGTAGTTCAACCATACCTCCCTGCGACAAATGGTTAAAGATGGACATGTTACAAGGAGACAGCTTCAAGGATCTTCCTTTGGACTTCGATTACATTTATCACTATGGTGCCATCAATGGAACCAAAAATTTTTATGAGCGTCCCAATCAGGTGTTGCTCAACAACATGGTTTGCGATCTCAACATATTTGAACATGCCAGCTTGTGTAAAGATTTAAAAAAGTTGGTTTATGCATCTAGTAGCGAAGTAGTCAGTGATGATCCTGTGAGCCCTGTTCCAGAACACACAGACATCACAATTAAAAATATACACAATGCACGCTGGAGTTACAGATTGGCCAAAGTGTGCAGTGAAAACTTTTTGTCCAACAGTAAATTACCCTGGGTCATGTTTAGGTACTTCAATGTGTACGGTGACAACAGCAAAGCTGGACACTTTTTGGCTGATCAAATTGAAAAAATTCGCAATGGTGTTTTTGAAGTGGTCGGTCCAGAAGAAACTCGCAGTTTCTGTCATGTAGAGGACGCAGTATCTGCCAGCATACATTGTGCTCAAACTCAAACACACGAGTTAATCAATATCGGCAATGATCGCGAGATATCTATCATGAATGCTGCCAAAGTCATAGCTGACTGTTTGGGTCACTCTAATCCAATGTGGATTACTACTCCAGGCAAGGCCGGAAGCACACCTAACCGTAGACCGGATATCTCCAAGTTACGTAAATTCATGCCCGAGTATCGTCCCAAAACATTTGAGCAAGGTGTCCAAGAAATCATTGACAACATGAAGTAATTGCCGTATAATAAAGTATGAAAAAAATCTATCATACTTGGCAAGACGTAGAAAAACAAACACAAGAAATTCTACGACAACTTATGTTGGACAACTGGCGTCCCGATTATGTGGTTGGGCTTACACGTGGCGGCTTGGTTCCGGCCAACCTGATCAGCCAATATCTTGAGTGCAGGATGGAAACACTCAAGGTCAGTTTACGAGATGGCAACGAGTGCGAAAGCAATTTGTGGATGGCCGAAGATGCCTTTGGACATGACATGGAACAGCCTAAAAATATCTTGATTGTGGATGACATCAACGACACTGGCGCTACATTAAATTACATACATGAGGATTGGCCCAGCGGCTGTTTTCCTGACAATCCACGCTGGAATGAAGTCTGGGGCACAAATGTGCGTGTGGCCTGCTTGTATGACAATGAGTCAAGCCAAAGCAAGTTAGATGTGGCATATTCTGCTATAACCGTAAACAAAGCCGCGGAAGATTGTTGGATAGTTTTTCCATGGGAAGATTGGTGGCAGTCTAAATAAATCTATGAAAATACGATATCGCAAACCCACCTTGATTGAACAAATGAACGAAGCCATCGCTACAGCCAAAAAGCCCATTGACTATTTTGAGATTTCACAAACAGAATTTCAAAGTGTGTTCAACAGTTTAGATAAAACCAAATCAGGCAATACAATGTCATATTCATATAAAGGTATCACAGTAAAGGTCACAGATGAGTAAAATAAAAGTTTCAGAAGTATTCTATAGTCTACAAGGTGAAGGACGCTTTGTGGGTGTACCAAGTGTGTTTTTGAGAACCTATGGGTGTAACTTTACCTGCGCAGGATTTGGCTGTGCTCCAGGGGAGAAAAGTTCCGGTGCGGACGAAGTGGCCAAGAATATAGAGCTTTACAAAGACTTCAACAGTTTGCCCTTGGTAGAAACTGGCTGTGACAGTTATGCCTCGTGGCATCCTGCTTACAAACACTTGAGCCCAACTCAAAGCACAGAGGAACTGGTAGAACGCATGTTGGCCTTGACGCCCAACAACCAGTGGGTGCAGAACAACGGCAATGATGTTCACCTGGTGATAACTGGTGGCGAGCCACTGCTAGGATGGCAACGTGCCTATGCAGAATTATTGAGCCATCCAAGAATGAGTGATCTCAAGAATATCACATTTGAAACCAATGGTACACAAGAACTACACAAAGACTTCCGACACTTCTTGTTGGACTGGACTTTGAATCCACGCTTAGGCAAGAAAGGTTCTGGTTCTCTTACATTCAGTGTAAGTGCCAAGCTAAGTGCGTCAGGTGAAAAGTGGGAGGAAGCCATACGTCCAGACATTGTCATGAGCTATGCAGACATTGGGCATACTTATTTGAAGTTTGTGGTAGAAACAGATGAGCACATTGCGGATGCCATACGTGCCACTGACGAGTATCGCCGTGCAGGTTTTACAGGTGTGATTTATTTGATGCCGCAGGGTGGTGTGGTCCAACCGTATGATAGAAACAAACTGCGTATCGCAGACATTTGTGTGGCTCAAGGATGGAACTACAGTCCTAGACTACATGTGGATCTTTGGGGCAATGGATGGGGCAAATGAAAAATATAGGATTTATAGGATTAGGTAAGTTGGGCATGGATGCTGCTGAAGTGTTCGCCGAACACTACACTGTGCGTGGTTACGATGTGGCACCCAGGACCAGTGATTCGGTCAAGGTGTGTGACATACAGGAAGTGGTACAATCCAGTGACTGGATATTTGTGGCCGTACCTACTCCACACTTGGAAGGCTACGATGGCAGTGTGCCCAGCAGTCACATGCCTCCCAAAGATTTCATACACGAAGCTGTACAACAAAGCCTGATCAAGATCAATCACTATGCTACCACACCTAAAAAAGTTGTGCTGATATCTACGGTGTTGCCCGGCACCACACGCAGAAGTTTTGCCGGCCTGTTGAACAAACAACATCACTTCTTGTACAATCCTTATCTGATCGCTATGGGGTCGGTAAAGTGGGACATGGTCAACCCAGAAATGATCATGATTGGTACCGAACACGGCGATCGTACCGAGTTGGCAGATGAGTTGGTTGAACTATATCGACCCATGGTCAAGAACAATCCACGCTTCGAAATAGGAACCTGGGAAGAATGCGAAGCCATTAAGATTTTTTACAACACATTTATTTCGGCCAAGGTCGGTCTGGTCAACATGATACAAGACTTTGCCATGCGTATTGGCAACATCAATGTGGATGTTGTTACTAATGCTTTGGCACGCAGCACCATGCGTATCATGGGACCCAAGTACATGACCGCAGGCATGGGCGACGCTGGCGCTTGCCATCCCAGAGACAATATCGCCCTACGTTGGTTGGCTGAAGAATACGACATCGGCTACGACTTGTTTGACACTATTATGTTGGCCAGAGAAATGCAGGCCCGAAATCTAGCCGAGTTCCTGATCGAACAGGCTCAACGACACGGTCTGCCTGTGGTCATACACGGCAAGGCCTACAAGCCAGATGTGCCATACTGCATTGGCAGTTACAGTACCTTGATCGGACACTATATTCAAGCACTGGGGCACCAGGTATTTTATGTGGATCCCTTGGCCGATGATCAAACATCTGTAGTGTCAGACGTAAGTCGTGCCGTGGTACTCATGGCACACAACCGCAGTGTAACGTATAACTATGTGGACGGTGATCACACTGATCATTTTTATTATGACATTAAACCTGGCAGCATCATTGTTGACCCTTGGAGGAAACTGCCAGTCGACATGCCAGGCATGACTGTAATACACTATGGAAATACTCGTAAAAAATGAGTCCGATACCAGAAAAAATAGATCGACTTGATGGTGCGTTTTATATGCGGGCCGATTGGAATTTGTGTAGAGTGGTATGGCCACAGCGTTGTTTGATCAGTGATCAACTGTTGTTACCAGGGACTTTGGCCTATCGTGGTCGTGCGGTATGGACCGGCCCAGGAACACCAGTGGTAGAGGAACACTGGCACGAACGCCACGAGCACTTGATATGGCAATTAAAGGAGTAGCAAATGGGATTACTAGATAGATTTTTAAAGAAAAAGAAACCTGAGGTCAAAGCAGAAACGCCCAAGGCAAAGAAGAAGTCAGAAAAGGATCTAGCCACTGAACGTGGCGAACCTTATGTGGCCATCCTTAGCATGGAGATTGATCCTGAGAACATGCAACAGGGTGCGTTTGAACTGGACTGGAACGACAAGTTTGTTAGTAATTTAGTGCGTGCTGGTTATCAGATGAGCCCTAAGGATACCGATGCTGACATAGTGGATCGTTGGTTCACTGCTGTGTGCCGTAATGTTGTGTTGGAAACTTTTGAACAGTACGAAGCTATGAATCCTGAACGTGATAGAGTAGTCAAAACACGTGATCTTGGCGACGGCAGGAGCGAAGTGTCGTGATATTCAATCACATCAAACAACTGCATGCCGACGGCAAAAAGATTGGAATCACGTTCAGTACTTTTGACATGTTACATGCCGGTCATATTGCCATGTTATCAGAAGCCAAAAATCACTGCGATTATCTGATCTGTGGCTTGCAAACTGATCCCACAATTGATCGTCCTGACACTAAAAATGCGCCAGTGCAAAGTATCGTTGAACGGCAGATACAGTTGGCCGCTTGTCGTTATGTGGATGAAGTGGTTGTGTATCAGACCGAGCAAGACTTGATTGATCTGTTGTTGATCCTGCCTGTGGATGTGCGCATCCTGGGTGTGGAATACGAGGACAAGGACTACACTGGACGGCAAGAGTGCTACCAGCGTGGCATTGAAATCGTATTCAATGGTCGTGACCATTCATTCAGCAGTAGCAGTCTGCGCAAACGGGTGGCTCATGCCGAAAGCCAGCGTCTTTTAAAAAATCAGCCAGCTGAAGTCGATTTTGAACCTCCAGCAGATCCACAGGATTATATCCATATAAGATGATTTTGTATGTGAATGGCGACAGTCATGCGGCTGCTGCCGAATGTGTAAATCCACACGCTTGGGCCTGTGACGATGGCATGTATTGGGGACTTGGACAACGTCCGCACCCGGATAACGAACGTGCCAGCTTTGGTTGTGATCTTGCCAATCAGTTAAATGCTGTGCTGGTGTGCGAAGCTCAATCCGGTGGGTCAAACGATAGGATCATACGAACCACTAGAAACTGGATTGAACAGAATCCGACGGTGCTGAGTGATACCTTGATGGTAATCCAATGGAGTACTTGGGAACGCGAAGAGTGGTTTCATGACGGTACTTGGTGGCAGGTAGGAGCCAGCGGCACAGATTCGGTAGCGCCAGAACTGCAGGAACGATACAAGCACTACATCATCGAGTTGGATTGGAGCGAAAAAACCCGACAGGCACATGATCAAATTTGGCGGTTCCATCATGAGCTGATTGAGCAAGGAATTCGACATGTCATGTTCAATGGCAACTCAGATTTTAGTCAGGCCCAAAATCGCATGAATTGGAACAACCATTACATTCGGCCTTATGACCCTGAATACACCTATGATCGTGTGCTAAAAAACAACGGATTTGCTACAGTGAATGCTGAAAGTTGGCATTTTGGTCCCAAGGCTCATTGCTTTTGGGCAGAATATCTGTTACAATATATTACTGACAATAAACTTTTAGAAAGCTCACAATGAAGTATGTGCTCATAGACACAGCCAATATGTTTTTCCGTGCCCGACATGGTGCTTTTCGTGCGGCCGATACCTGGGAAAAACTGGGCTTTGCCTTGCATGTCACGTTGATGGCCGCCAACAAGGTAGCCCGTAGATTTGAAGCGGATCATGTGGTATTTGCTCTAGAGGGCAGAAGCTGGCGCAAAGACATGTACAAACCCTACAAAAACAACCGTGCAGTGGCACGTGCTGCACTTACAGAACACGAACAAGAAGAAGACAAACTGTTCTGGGAAACTTACGACAGTTTGACTAAATACTTGAGTGAAAGGACCAACTGTAGTGTTATACGGTGTCCGACCGCAGAAGGCGACGACGTCATAGCTCGCTGGATCGCATTACATCCCCAAGACGAACATGTTGTTATCAGCAGTGACACTGACTTTGTTCAGCTAGTAGCACCCAATGTCAAGCAGTACAACGGAATCACCGACGAACTGATCACCATAGAAGGAATTTTTGATGCCAAGGGCAAACCGGTCATCGACAAAAAAACCAAAGAAGCAAAAACCGTCCCGGACCCGCAGTGGCTCTTGTTTGAAAAGTGCATGCGTGGCGATAGCAGTGATAACGTGTTCTCGGCGTTTCCAGGAGTCAGGACCAAGGGCACAAAAAACAAGGTTGGTCTCCAAGAAGCCTACGAAGACAAAAACAAAAAAGGCTATGCCTGGAACAACCTGATGTTGCAACGCTGGACTGATCCTGATGGCGTAGAGCACAGAGTTTTAGATGACTATGAACGCAATCGTACCTTGATTGATCTCACAGCACAGCCCGAAGACATCAAGGCCACAGTTGATGCTGCTATCCGTGAGCAGATTTCGCACAAGGATGTAGGGCAAGTGGGAGTGCGATTCATGCAGTTTTGTGGCAAATATGAATTGAATAAATGTTCAGAATCGGCCGAAAGTTTTGGTCGATGGATGAATGAAACATACAAAGGAGTACTCAATGACCTTAATAGCTAAACCCGTGATAGACAAACAGTTTTGGATCTTGCAAGATGGCAACCAAAAAGTTGGCAATATCGAAGCCTGCGCTGGAGGGTATCAAGTCAAAATACACAATCAAGTAGCACAGTTCAAGACCATAAAGATGGCAGCTCAGCGTGTGAACATAGTTTTTGAACCCAAGGTAAAAACAGTCAAGCATAAAATTCTGGCCAACATAGTGCATGGCTATCCCACTGCCAGTCGTGTAAACAATCCCATGTGGGATGTCAAGATGAAACTGCCTATCTACACCAAGACATCCAAAAGCAAGAGTTGGTTTGCTGCTGGATGGTATCGTGTTAAAAAAGGTCGTAACTGGTCGATCACACAAGATCCCAAACTGATCGTTTTGCAAAGATATACCTATGCCGGTCCATTCCACACACAAACCGAGGCCGAAAATCATGTCTAATGGATCAAATCCTTTTCAAGATCAAGCTCGATTCATGCAAGCGTCTGGGCAGACTGTAGGGCAACTCAATCACGACCAGTATCAGTTGTATTGCAATCTCATACAAGAAGAATTTGACGAACTGGTCGCCAGTGACAACATCGTAGATGATCTGGATGCCTTGATCGATATCTTGGTTGTGACCATTGGGGCCATCCACAGTCTGGGTGCTGATGCCCAGGGTGCCTGGCAAGAAGTCATGCGAAGCAATCTGTCCAAAATCGATAGCGAGACCGGCATGGTGAAAAAACGAGAAGATGGCAAGATTCTCAAACCCGAAGGTTGGACTCCGCCTAATTTACATCCATTTATCAGGAAGCAATCATGAGCCAACATCTACAACGATTTGTGGATCGTGTGCGTGGAGCCGAGGCACGAGGTGTTCGTGACTTTACCATGAGCATGGATGAAGCTAGAGATCTACATGCCGATCTGACTAGATTGTTGATAGAACTCAATGTTTTGCGTGAGGCTGCCTCTAAGACGGCCAACGACGATCAGGTAATCACAGTGCAAATGGACGGGGGCAAGTTCTAAATATTAGTATATTATTGTCATAAATAATACTATTATGAGCAGACCAAAACCCACGGTATTAATCGAACTCACAAACAAGAACACATACAAAACCGAACAAGTACTAGCATCGGAAGGAGTATGGGCAGTGTTCTATAATGGCGCGGCCATAAACCTCAAGACCAGTAATCTCCTGGTGCAATATCCTGGACCCAAATACAAAAAGGTTTCATTTTCAAATCCTGGTCATGCAAAAAATCTGGCCAAGAAATTAAACGCACAATTCAAGACCGACAAGTTCACAGTGGTATTGCTCAAAGCCGGTGATCAGATTTATCCTTGATGTGCGCGATAAAAAGAAACTCACTCAAGAATTAATACAACTGTTGCCCAACGATCAACGTATCAGTGTGGAATCGGCCATACCTAGCTGGTGGTTCAATCTGAGAAAAAATGGTGGCATGCGACTGACTGCCACAGGCTACGATACATTTGTAAAAAAATTAGAATTAGAACACTACAGCTATGCCATAGATGATCCCATGCAGTTCAATCAACACATCATATTGGATTTGGATAGAAAAATGCAGATGCCTTATTATATACATGCAGTCAAGGGTGTACCCAAAAAAATTATCTTTTTTGGCAGTCGCGAAGCTGTCATGGTAAATCTTTACAGAAATTTACAGCAATTTCTTGACAACTACGAGCCCTGATGCTATACTGTAGATCAGGGCCGTTAGCTCAGTTGGTCAGAGCAGAGGACTCATAATCCTTTGGTCCTAGGTTCAAGTCCTAGACGGCCCACCAAATCTTTTAGATTTTTCTCATAAATAAAACTATAAAGAAGTTTGGATTGCTACGCCAAACATAAATATCCATATATCGTGTAATCCACAAGGGGAAAAATCCATGAATCAACCACGTAAAGTAAGATGGCTAATTGCTCATCAACCACAAGAACTTTTTGTACGTACAGCCCGTGCTTTCAGCGAAGAGCTTAAAAAGCAGTGCGACGGCGAAATTGAAATTGAAATCCTGACCTACCCAGAATATTGCGAAAAATATCAGGAGATTCCAAATCTGTCCTTGTTAGAAAACATCAACGATGAAAGTCACGATCAAGGAATGGAAGCATTTTTCGATGCCTTGTTTGACGGCAAGATCGAAATGAGTCAAATGCAAGTGGGCACCATTGGCGAATCATACAGTGATTTCCATGCCTTGGACATGGCATTCTTCTTTGAAGATCAC
>JACCED010207434.1_pt1 | contig 12621 bp, 12 predicted proteins | sample 7455021 | NCBI WGS metagenome assembly JACCED01 (sample SAMN15323456, study PRJNA562643) | freshwater metagenome | isolation source: river surface water | place: USA:Blue River Watershed | collected 2017-08-19
CTTTCCCTCTTCAGTTGGTGTCTCAGTTTGGCGACAAGCGCATTTTGGTCGTTGTATCGGAGCGTGTGGAGTAGCGTGTGGAGCTGGCATAGAAGAAATTTCAAGGAACACGGTCATGTCCCCTGATAGCCACTCAAATTTCCCCATTTATGGCCACCTCAAACTCCCCCCCCTGAATTGATCGGGGGCAGGGTCTCAACGCCGACACCGTCGTCACCTGTGGTCAGGACGCATGTTTCGGCTTTCCTCGAAGGAAGGCCAAGGAGTGAATGTCTTGAAACCCAACCAACGCGCCACTGTGGTCATGCGGCTGCAGCGCAATACACCACAGCGCGAGATTGCCCGCATCACCGGCATCGACCGCAAAACCATTCGCAGCTACCACCAGCGCTGGCTTGCCGATCTTTCAAATTTCCCCGGGGTGGCCACCGGCTCTGAGGCCGTGGCCACTCAAATTCCCCCACCCTTGCCACCGGCTCTCGTTTCCACTTCCTCCAGCCTGTGCGAAGTCCACCGCGACTTCATTGAGGCCCAACTGCTCTTGCGCCGCAACGCCATGGCCATTTACCAAGACCTGATCGATGCGTACGGCTTTACGGCGGCGTACAACAGCGTCAAACGCTTTGTGCATGCCTTGGCTCCTTGTGGCCGGTAGAAGGTTTCCATCGCTGTAAGCCGATGTCTGCTCCCGCTGCATACCAGCCCTTCGTCCGTGGAAGTCGCCTAAAGGCTGAAAGTGGACCAGGCCATGGGTCATGAACCAACGGGTACTGGCTGGGCACGGTGAAGGTGTCCACGCAGGGCGCGTTCCAGAGCTGGCAAATGCGGCAGGAGCACAAGTCGCCCAACTACACGACCTCCCTGTCAGAGGTGCCGATAGTTTGATTGCGCGGCAGTGCCAGCGCTTAACGAGGCTTGCGGGCGCTACTGAAGCTGGTTAACTAAGGACCCAGCAGCATTCTCAAGCCGACCAAGGAAGTTATTCGCTTCTTGATAGGAAAAATCTTGTGGTCGACTGCCTTCATCAAACCTCCTGGCATGGGATAGCGACTCTCGATCAGAGGTTTAAGAGGATCACGGATCATATTGATTGCAGGATCCGTATGAGCGCACCAATGAAGCATGTGTTGAACGTACGCTTCTGCCTTGAGGGATAAGGACGAGTGCCCTATGGCAGCCGGGCAATGGCACAAAAGGAGCCCGAGAGCATCGCGATGCCACAACCTTGAGGCTCGCAGGATGCCTGACGCATTGAGTCGGCCCGCGTCGTCTGCTGATTTGGGCAGTATCGAATAGTGATGATCAAAAAGACGAGAACGGACCTCTGGGGCGATAGACCCGCGACGGTTTCCAGGCTTGACCAGAGCAGCCCAGAGTATCGAGGTGAAGGCTGACCGCACTCCAGGTGCCAGTTCGTCTGCTCGATGAACGATTTTGGGCACTTCCTCCAAAGACGCGCTCAAACCGCGCGCACCGCGGGCCACCTTTGAATACGCAAACGGCTGAGAGTAGCCTTCTTCTTTACCTCGCCAAGTGATACGCAGATGAGGTGCCAACTTTCGCTCCAGGCTCGCGAAAGTTTCACCGGGTAGCCGATTATTCAAATGGCACACCCAGTACTGGTCTCTCAGCTTTAATGCCTGATCTTTTGACGGGCGACCTACGGCGCGTACAGGATTCGATGGGATCATCAATAGGGCCTCAAAACCCACAGTCACGAAATACACGGATTTTGCGACAGTTTGTGCAAATAGACGTTTGTGGGAACAATCCGCGGCATTCAAGCCCCGAATTTTTTGACGGTCACCAACCCATGCTCCAACGTTCTTACAGTGCCGAAGCAAAACAGCGCACAAGCACAAAGCAGCTGGGTGCGCATTCACAGCTCAAAACAGTCGCAGAGGTCTGGGCGCTAATGCGAGAGCAAGGAATTTCAGCCCGCGGCTGGGCTGTAGAGAACGGCTTTGAGCCAACGTTGGTTTACAGCGTTTTGTCGGGCACGAGGAAATGCCTTCGCGGCAAATCGCATGAGGTGGCCAAAGCCTTAGGAATCAAATGACGTCATCAGCAAACCCACAAGGTCCCTAGGGCCCAAAAAAAAGAGTCCGCGGCGGTTGCACCCGCCACGGACTCTGCCATTTACAGCCGGGAGTTGTATGCCAGCCGTCTTCGACAGACATAGCTTACCCGCACCATGGGTGTGGGTGCAACTCCCTATTTGCCTAAATTTGCCGACGCGCGCTTGTGCGAGTCGGCAGGAGGAGTTGCTTTCATGCATATTCAATGTCTCACCCCCATCACACGTCCGGGCTGCTTAACAACGTCAAAGTCAACGTTTCGAGCCAGCTCAAAAATTGCCTTACCTGAATCAGGCTGTAACTGGCGCAATTCGCCGAAAATGATCTGCACGCCCCAGAGCGCTCCAACACCGCAATTCAATTTTGTGGTTTCTGGTCCAAAGGGGGGCTTATGAGTACATCCCCCGTACGACGCGTCATCACCCGCAGCGGTCGAGGCATCCGCGGAAAGTTCCCCAGTCGGAAAATGAATGGCATGGTCAAGTGGGAGTCGGTTATTGAGGCCGATGCCATACGACTGTTTGAGTTCAATGTAGGCGTTGCCTCTTATCAACCCCAGCCAAGCGAGGAGGTGTACCACGATGCCTTTGGCGCTGCGCGCAAATTTGTTCCGGACTTCAACGTCATGTGGGTACAGGGCGGTAGTGTTTTCATCGAAGTGAAATCGGACGCTGATGCGGCTTACCCGCCAACGCAGCGATTGCTTGGATTGAAGGCAATGGCTATGCAAACGCAAGGCAAGGGCTACAGGATCCTGACACCTTCGCAAATCAGACTGCAACCGCGTTTCGACAACCTCAAACTGCTAGAGCGCCATGCCAAACGCGCTTTGCAAGCAGAGGAGATTCAGTTGCTGCAAAGCATCTCACGTGGCAAGTCGTATCTGATCAGAGATCTTGCACCGGCATTAGGTGGCGAGGACGTTGTGTTCAGGGCTCTTGCAAGCGGTGTACTGCGTACCGACTTAAACGCTCCGCTCAATAGGGACAGCCAAGTATGGCACCCGGACTACAGGGAGGCCGGCGATGGTTCGTTTTCAATTTAAGAAGGGCTTGCGGTTTTTCGAAGGAACAAGGCGATGGTCTCTCGAAAAGATCAACGCCGTTGGACTGCTCGTATTTGAATCACAAGATTCAGCTTGTGAACGCATATCGCGGTCCACAGCGGAGGTCCATTCTTCATGGCACACCGGAAAGTGGGTCATTGACATCGACTCCCTTGGCCCTGGCAAGGATCTCGTATGGCACACAACCCCAGGAGACCTCAACTCCTTGCAGCCAAAAGCCAGGCTTGAGGCCGAGTCACGCGCGAAACTGCTTATGGAAGTCAAGGCACACTTCAAATCGATTGGCGCGCCAGTCAGATGTGAGCCGAAAACACTGACTAACATCGTGACAGCCAAAGCAGGAGAGTTAGGGTTTCCAACTGTGCCGCACTGGAGCACAGTCTGGCGATGGTGGGGGCGACTGGCGCGCAAGGGCTGTGTAACTGGCTTGGCTAATAGACCTGCCATGTTGGGTCGGCCCATTGATTCGATGCAGCACGCGATCTTCCAAGAAGTGGCCGACGAGATCTTTCTTCAAGAACAGAAGAATCCCGGCAAGCTTGTTGTTGACGAAATTGACCGGCGCTACATCAGCCTAAACCGAGATAAAGCTGAAGACTCAAAGTTAAGTCCACCATCTCCAGCAACGGTCTACCGGTGGTTGAAAAAACTCAACTACTCAATAGTGTCGGCCGCAAGAAATGGAAAAGAATTTCAACGCAAAGAGCTACGGGAAGTAACGGGTTCGCTCAAAGTGGACCGGATCCTCGAAAGGTACGAAATTGATCACACACCTGTCGACGTTCTTCTTGTTTGTGAAAAGACGTGGATGGTCCTTGGCAGACCATGGTTGACGTTGATTGTTGACAGACACAGCCGAATGATTGCGGGCTTCTACATCAGTTATCACGCTCCTAGCGCCTCATCCGTCCTCTACGCGCTTCGTCAGGCCATATTCCCGAAAGAGGAACTACTGGGAAATATTCCCAGTGTAAAAAATGATTGGCCCGTACGAGGTTGTCCGATATCGATTGCCATGGACAACGGTATGGATCTTCATGCCAAGGCTGTAGAACAATTTTGTCTAGAGCTCTTGATTGAGTTGCGCTACATGGGGGCAGGGATGCCCGAACTGAAGGGCGCAATAGAGCGCCTTTTTGGCACGCTCAGCAGAGATCTATTTCATACCCTTCCTGGCACAGTTTTCAACAACATCAACGCCCGTGGTGACTACCCCGCGGAGGAGCGAGCAGCTCTGACACTTCAGACGTTTACCGAGGTACTTGTGAAATGGATCGTTGACGATTATCACCAAACACCTCACCGCGGCCTCAAAGGGTACACGCCAAATGCGGTGTGGCATCAAAGTGCGCCAAGCGCAACCATCACCCTACCGGCCTTTCCACGTCAGATGGACTTGATGGTCGGGAATACAGCGATTCGATCAATTTTTCACTACGGTGTGGAATACGACTGCATTCGCTACAGCTCAATCCAGTTGCTAGCGATTCGGAATGCAAAAAAGGAAACGCCACTGGTAGACATCCGTGTTTATGAGGATGACGTTGGCTACATCGATGTCAAAGATCCTGAAACCGGAGAATTTTTGCGTGTACTCGCAGTAGATCAGGAATATGCCCGGGGTCTGAGTCGCCATGTACATAAACTGATCCGGGCCGAAGTGCGAAAGCGCTTCAATGATCGAGAAACTCGCGAACAACTTCTGTTGGTAAAGGCCGAAATTCAGTCAATAGTGAAAGCCGCCGTTTCAGATAAAAAAGCCGGCACGAGGAAAAGATCAGCCGCCTTGAGGTTGGTCGACAGTGAAAACAAGCTGGGAAATCGTGCATCTGATGCGTTTTCCAATGCTTCTGTGCCGACGGAATCAATTGATGAGCTCGAGATCAAGTTGCACAACTTCAAAAATGAAGAGCAACCAACCTTCAAGCGCCTGACTGGTGGAGGTGGCGCATGAGTTCAAATCAGGATATTTTGAGATTGCTGAATTCGAGGCACGCCATCCATTCTCCAGGGTCGCTCCACCACTTTTCTTTGCGAAATGAACTCATTTCATTTCCAGCCTTCGAGCGAACAGTTGAAGAAATCGCATTGCTGCATTACCGATGGCGAAATTCTGGTGTTTGTGAAGGGCTATTGGTCTTTGGACAGCACGGCAGTGGCAAGTCGACAGCGATCAAACATTACCTCAAGCAGTTCCCTCGCAAGCGGGCAAGTGGAGTCACAAAAATTCCGGTGTTACTGGCTATCACTCCAGAAACGCCTTCAGTGGTTTCTCTTTCTGATGTATTGCTCTCTTCTTTGGGCGATCCTTTAGCAACACGCGGAACAGCTGCAACAAAACTCAAACGTATCGTCCACTTCTTCAAGGAATGTGGCGTAGAGATGCTCATCCTGGATGAGTTCCACCACTTCTATGACACGCATCGGGTGCGCGAAGGAGGCCGAGTTTCAGATTGGCTCAAAAATCTAATGAACCTGTCGGGAATTTGTGTGGTGTTGGTTGGTCTTCCACGATCGATAGCCGCACTTAACTCAAACCCGCAGCTCAGACGGCGATTTCGCTCACCACTGCACCACCGTGAATTTGGTTTTCTCGAAGCGACTGCACAACAAGAGTTCTGCGCCTTGCTGGATGCGCTTGAGCAGTGCATGCCTGTGCGATTCGATCCTCCTTTGAAAACGCCCTCTACGGCTCGACAGATCTATTACGCCACTCATGGCTTGATCGACTATGTCGTCAAACTTCTCGACGATGCAGTTGCCAACTCGGGGGCTAAGTCGGGACAAGTACTGGGAGTTAAACAGCTTGTGTCCGCTTTCAAGCGCCAAGTGTGGGCCGAATGCCCTGATTGGATCAATCCGTTCCAGGCTGAAAAGTTGCGGTTGCTTATTCAACCTCGTGAGCCATTTTGTGATTGGGACGATCCGAGCCAGTACTCACTGAGTGAAAGGACTCGCAAATCACATATCCCCAAAAGCACTGAGCCGGTAACGGGGGAGGCGTCATGATTGAATTGACTGAAAGTCAGGAGTTCTTGGTCCGTCCACGGCCCAAAGGGACTGAAAGTATTCGCTCTCTGCTCCATCGCCTGATTCGGCAAAACAAACTATCACCGCGTCTGCTTGGTGAATCACAGGGTGTCGCACACGCCACAACCACCGCATTAGCGTTGGCTGCAAGTGCCGGATGGCAGTCCGAGAATATTTTGAGGCGAGGCGCACTGATACCCACTCCTGGTATCTCAGAGGGGACGATTTCGGTAGGAATATCTAGATTGGGCAAACGTTCATTCGTAGGCAATCAACGCCGCATTTGTCCGCAATGCATAGCGAACAGGTCAGACACACCACTTGCATGGGAAATTTATGTGAACCGTGCATGTCACATTCATGGATGCTTACTTGTTGACAGATGCTCTAGCTGTAAAGAGCCCCTTGAATGGTTGACTTATGACCTTGGCTGTAACAGCTGCGGCAACTCTTTGTCCCAAATGACGACGCATGAAGCACCAAAATGGGCGCGCATGCTCTCTCAATGGGTGCATATGAGTGTTTCTCGGTCGATCAGGGGCATAAGGGAAGATGGAAGGCAAGTAAGCGGCCTATTTCGAGTGCGTCTTGACAAGCTATTGCTCCTGTTGGACGTTCTACGGCACGTACTGCTTCGTCGATGGCTAAGTGCTAGGGTTTGGGATCAGTTCAACTTGCCATGGGCGGTTGAGTTACTCAAGTCTCCTGACTTCAGATTTTGGCTGTGGAACGCTTTATTTCTGCATGCGGCAAAAGATCCGATGACGCTAGCAAAAGCATTGGTGCCCAATGGAACGGGCCTCTCGTCCGCATCGTTCTTTGATCATCTCTCAACGAATGCTCCCATTCCGGTATTCGTTCTAGATTCACTTCGAAAACTCAAAGAGCGACGACTGGTCTCGCAGTTGTCTTCCTTGGAAATCTTCGACCCACGCCTTCACGGAATCCGACCTGCCATGCAAGTCATGAGCCAATTCGGTAGCAAGGAAAGTCGACGCGATCAAACCCACATCCGCGAATTTCATGAAGAAGTGCTTGAGGACGAAGAAGCCGGTATTTTGGTTTCGCCATGCTGATCAGGCCTGCCCCCAAACCATTGGAAGGTCACTACTCCTTTCGGCTACGGACTCTGCAGGCCAATTTGATACCCGGCTCCATGACCGGCCTGCTCAACCTGGACTGCGAGTTCGACGATGTTGCCGCTGATCGATCAGTCGCAGACGATTGGATTCATCGACTGTGTCGCTGGTGCCCCCAATGCCTGGGCGCAGGTGATGAGCCGTATGGACGTATTGGGTGGGAAATTCGGTTTGCAGATGCCTGCGCGGCCTGCGGAAGTTGGCTTGTTGATCAATGTTCATCTTGCGCAGAGCAGGTGCCTTGGTCTCGTTCAAATTTTTGCACTTGCCGCTGCGGTGAGCCAATGAGTTCTGGGGCCTCTGCCGAGGCTCCCTCCTCGCTTGTCCGTCTTTGCAGAGCGCTGGAGAGCCGTGCACTGAAAATGCGAACAGAAGACTTGCCGATTTTTGACGACCTAACTCTTCACCAATGCCTCCAGGTGATCCGGTGGCTGGGATGCTACGGAGGGCGTGTTCCGCAGAGAGTACGGCAAAAACTATTCGCGTCAGACCTGCTTGAAGTTTCCTGGCCCATCACGACACTGGCCGCAGAGGTATTGGTTGATTGGCCAAGAAGCTTTCACAAGCTGCTGAGCGATTTGAGGGCGGATGCCGGCTCTTTCGATGGCGGCAGCCTGTCGCGATCATTCCGCGGCTTCTATCGTGTTTTGTACACGGTCTTTCGTGGCCCAGAGTTCAGGTGGTTACGAGAAGCTTTTGAGGACTATGTCGCCGAGCACTGGACCGGCAGCATGGCCAGACGCAACCGCAGAATCTACGAGCAGGCTGCTGAAAGATTAGAGTGGATTCCCGACAACCTTGCTGCACGACATGTCGGCATATCCCGAGCGGCCTTGCATCGACTATCGACCCAGGGCTTGGTTAGCGTGCAGAGTTATGAGACTGCATCAGGCAGGAAATTTTCGAAAGTCAGTAAGGCGTCCTTAGCTCGGCTTTCAAGCACGGGCTTTGATGAATCCCTAACGCTGACAGAGACTGCAAAACAACTTGGCCTGACAAAGTCTCGACTGCAGTCTCTTATAGGGGCAATCTGCCCAGAGGCCTTCAAGCTGCAGCCTACCAACGTATGGATGATTCCCAAAATCTGGCTGACGGAGCTACTTGCACAGATTCAGCAACTTCCGGTCCTAGATGACGCATCCACGGCAAATGATTGGGTAACGCTTGATTGGCTTTTTCGCTATGAGCTCTCAAGCGACCAGGCTGCTGGTCTTTTGATCAATTCGATTCGAGACGGCTCCTTAATGGCTGCTCGCAACGCAATGACCACTGAGCTGGTCGATGTGATGGTCTGTCGATCTGCCTTGCGAACGTTATGTGGCCCTCCACCCGCAGACGATGCAAGGCACATTAGCTTGATGGAAGCAGCAGCCAAGATGCAGGTTAAGCAAGAAGTCGTCTACTCATTAGTTCGATCAAAGTTGCTTTTCGCCGAGCAGAGACGAATAGGTCGCCGCCCAGCCCTGTGGGTGACACGTGATGAGCTTCAACGTTTTGCCACCACCTTCATATTTGGCCGTGATCTGGCTAAATTACACGCCACATCATCGCGCTCCCTGGCGGCCAAGTTGAATGATTTAGGCGTCTCGCCGGTTGCCGGACCTGGTATCGATAGCTGCCGTCAACTTGTTTTTCGACGTTCTGACATTGCTGTTGAAGGCTTGTAATGGCATTAGCTTCAAGAATATATCTGACGTGAAAAATTGATTCAATGGTGCTTTGGATCTGAAGTTGCCACGCTTCAAACTAATGTTCGAGTCAGTTTTCGCGGTTTCATCAAGTCAATCAGTTTGGGGGTGCCTACTTTGCAGCGGAAGCAGTCATCGGCTTATAGCGATGGTTGCCTGCTACCGGCCAAGAGTGGATACTGGTCAGCGACCGCTGAGTGATCAGGTGCTATCGTGATCTTGAAAGCTACTCCTAGCTCATTAAACTTATAGACCACGATTCCGCATGTCCCTCACTGACTTACAAACACGTGTTCTTGATCAAGGATTCACAGAATGGTTCACCAACCACAGCGGCGTCAGCGCGAGCACCATTTCTGAGAAGCTCTCGGTGACACATGAGGAAGCACTGGCAGCGTTTGAGGAGCTTACACACCAGGGCTATGGCACCCTGAATCGCGACGTAAAGCTGGTCGCGCTGAGCTTCGACCCCGCTAATCCTAGTGCTGGCTTTATACAGAGGCCATTCGCGACTCACATCTTTTTCCCCTCTAGGGTCGAGCTGCGTCGGGCCTTCTACGCTTCTAAACTACCTACACAAAACCTACCCGAGTACGTTGTTCGACTGCACCTCGGTACTCATCAGCTTGAACTCATCTTCTTCTCCGAGGATGTTCTATCTCGTTACTTTGATCACCCTGAGCTATACGACATTGGTGACAGTCTCGCCGGCGGAGAGATCAACGCAAGAGGGGAAGATGTTGACGATCGTTACCTGTATGTCAGGTATGGCAAATGCCGGCTTCGAGACGGAAAAATCGCAGTCACCGCGATCTGCAAGGATCTTGCAGATATGGGCGTGTTGGAACAAAGGTACTGGCACGCCCATGAACTGGCAAAGCCAGACTTAGAGACCAGGGATCTCAACTTCCAGACTTTTCTAGGCAGAACCTACGATGGATCTTGGGTTGAGTACCCTGACCCTATCGCCGATCTGATTGCCGCAATTCGATCTCTGAACGCGATCGTATCGCCCTACGCGCTTTTTACTCGACACGAGAACATTCACCTTCGCGCGCCAGTTGAGCAAACGTACAAGTCCTTCTGCGACTGCGCTAGCGAGCTCTACAAGATCATTGGCCCTGACGCACTCTCTCAGGTAACTATGAAAAACATTCTCCAAAATAGGCTAGGGTTGTCTACATCAGAGTTTACGCATCAACAGTCAAAGCGCCCCCTCAGCAGCAACCAACTGCTGTCGTTGCTTGAGCAGCAGCTCAATCTACCTGGCAGTCTGTCGACGGTCCTTCGTAGGGTGTCTGAACTCCGAGTCAATGCTGATCACAAGGTCCTAAATCGGGATGAGAAGTCATCTACGTACTCAGAACAATTCGCTGCCTTGTGTTCACAAGCTGCCGCAGCCGTAGAGGAGCTTGCCGGAGCGCTGACGCCGTTAATCGAATGATGTGCCTAGCTATGCGTTGGGCGGCTGCTTTCAGGCGCGCTACTGACCAGAGGCGAAAGGTCACTATGAGTGGGCTCCGGTCAGTGGTTACATCATGACGTCGTTCGCTTCCAGCCTACAGCTGCCTTTGCCATCCCGGCTGACCGGAGTGCAGCTGCAGCCGTCGGTCACGGACGTGTCATCACTTCATGGCTTCGCCCGCTTAGCAGTCATTCGGTTGCTCGGCCATTGTTTAGTTCGCGCCGGCCGGTTTCACCTGTGCAGTTGACGTTGGCGCACAGTTGATACTCAAGGTCAACCTGAAGGTCTGCTATCCGTAATGCGGCTGGCCGTCAGATGACAGTTTTCAGATCAGCGGGACCTCACGAATTCCCAATGGGTTCTTGTTGCACAACTGGGCGTAGCCAGCATTCTTGTGTTCGTTCAACGAATTGGCTCGGGGGTGCATGTATGTCGGATGGTTGCCGGCGGAGAAAAACGCATTGGCTCCGGTGAGGGTTCCCCGAGGAACATGAGCAGCACTTTTGTCGTCGCCATGATGCGGAACTACTACGGCCTTGTAGCCAGTATTTTTCGAGACAAGCGACGCTACTCTCGAGTTGTTGTCCTTGACCATTTCGCTGTACACGCAGTCCCCCGCTATCAATACCCGGTCTCCATTGTTTTCGAATACTGCAACAAGTCCGTTGTTATTTGAAGTGGGACTAGGTGGACTAGTCCTGTAAAAATTCAGATTTGCAGAGTTCCCCAGATTCAATTGCGGGAGATCGGCCGACAGTTCCCGGACCCGCGCTCTAACCTCTTTGTCAAAAAATGGAATTGACTCTAGGCCGTGAGGAACTACAAATTCAGTGACGCGATCGCACAGTTGCTTGTCCCAGGCCAGAAGGCGCCAATGGTCCGAGTCACCATGGGACAGGAAAAATCTGAGCTTCCTGGATGCGGCCAGATCTTTCAGATGGTTACATGGAAGGCTTGAGGATTTGTTCTGATATTTTTCCCGTTTGATCGGTGTTCCTGCACCTGCATCAATAAGAAATCCTTCACTGTCGTTGTAAACCATGCTGGCCATTCCTTGGCCAACTTCGAAAGATGAGCACTGATACTTCGATGCCGTATCGATATCGGTTGGGGCAGAGTATTTGGGGAAGGTTGGCAATCTGAGGCCTTTCGCCCTTTTGATTGCTGTAACTGTCAGACTCAGTGGAGGTGTGGCTCCAAAAGTCAGGTACGCGTAACTACTGCCAACGGGGCGATATTCAATCTGAAACCAAGACTGGATATTTGGCCTGCAAGCATTGCAGTCAAAAGGGTGTCGGCAGAAGGAGTTCAGTACCGTGGAATGAAGACCTATGCTTTCTGTATCAATGTCCAGCGAAAATGCTGTCACACCTTCCTCAAATGCCCTGGAGTTGAATTCATGAGGCTCAACTCCGATAAATCGCCAGACCAGCCTTGCTTCACCGTATTCTGCGGGGGCATCTATAGCGTCCAACTTACAAAAAAGAGTGCCGTGTTCATTTGGTCGCATTTCTGCCTCCCCGTTTCATTTTTCCGATGTATTTATGAGTACCAAGGTTATATCAGTACACGACTGGAGTGTTACATGCCGAAGTGCCGACATCCGGATGTCCGTTTGTGCGCCATGTGCGACACTAGTTCCTGTCTAGGGTCTGAATCGACCTGAGACTTATAAACAAATTTGCCCTCCACCAGTCGGCGTCCCCATCTCAATTTTCCAATGACTGCACTGGTTCGGTTGCGCCAGTTCAGCCCGGATGACAGCGGTCCTTCATGGGTGGTAGTCCGGAAATGAACATCGAGCGTCCGGTCTTGGCAGAACAGCAGCCGTAGAGGTCACTGCCATTTGGATGCCTGGTTTTGGTCGCAGTTATTAAGGTGACCGATGAACCCGAGTGACTCAGATCAGCCTTCATCAGACTTCCTGCTTCTAGGTTTTTTGCAGCGTCATGAGAATTGAAAAGCCGTTCATTCTCATAATGCATGCAAAGACAATTGATTTCTGAAAATTCGACTTTGTATGATTTGTGAGAACCTACAGAGTGGGTGAACTGCTGAAGTCACGTCATCAACGGCCACAGAGCCGGGCGGGCTTCAGCCTTTTGGCCACGCCGCATGTGCACTGAACGCAGCGGCCGTTAGTTCGATATCTGCC
>JACCED011529595.1_pt1 | contig 12620 bp, 12 predicted proteins | sample 7455021 | NCBI WGS metagenome assembly JACCED01 (sample SAMN15323456, study PRJNA562643) | freshwater metagenome | isolation source: river surface water | place: USA:Blue River Watershed | collected 2017-08-19
AAAAGTTCGTGTTTTTCATCGTTTACGTGATAAAATAGGGTAATGACAGCTGTTGCTCCTGCTTTTTTTGTGAGTCATGGTCTACCTCCTCTCGCCCTTATGGATGATCCCTACAACAGTGCTTTGATCAATTTTGGGAGAAACCTCAATATAAAGGGAGTTATTTGTGTTTCGTCTCAATGGCTGGCCCCAGGTCCCATTCAAATCACGTCTCATCCAAATCCATTTATTCAATACAATTTTCATGGATATCAAAAAGATCTTTACGATCTTAAGTATTCAACTCCTTTCTCGAATGATCTTTTAAATAGAGTCTCCACAGTACTAAACAACGAGTCGTTTGAATTTATTTTAAATCCACATTACGGATTTGATCATGGCGTTTGGATGCCACTTCGACTTATAAGACCTGATGGAGACTTACCGGTTATACAATTATCTCTTCCCTTTCAAGAAGACCCTAGAAAGATAATGGCCTTGGGGCATGCACTTTCAAAATTAAGGGAAGAGGGGATTCTTATATTGGGGAGTGGACTTGCTGCTTTTAATGCATCAAAAATCATTTGGCATGCCAGAGGTGAAGACGTAAATCCAAAGATTAAAGAATTTAATGAATGGTTAGAAGATAAAATTTTATCAGCGAAGATAGAAGACTTAATCGATTACCGAAAGAGTGGACCCAACGGAGAATTTGCACACCCAAGTTCTGCTACGCTACTTCCACTTTTTTTTATCATAGGATCAGCAATAACAGGGGATAGACCTCAAATTATTTTTAGAGGCTTCAAATACAGTTCTGTTTCTCTTTTGTCGTTTTCTTTGTCTTCGTTTTTGATCACTGAAAAAACCATGAATTAATTCAAAGTATAAATATTAAAGGCATGTCTTATAACTGGTTGAGCAACATTTCTTACGGGAACTCCACCGGGGGTTTCACCTCGCTCTATTCCCGAATGAGCGTGTCCATGAAAGCAAATAGAGGCTTTACCGTAGTCAAGGGCTTCTGCTAAAAAGTAATTGCCTAGAAAAGGGTAAATTTCTTTTCTCTCACCTGTGAGAGTACCCTCAATAGGTGAGTAATGGAGAAGAACAATTATGTAATCTGTATTGAGATTTTTTATCACCTCTTCTAAAAGCCTCGCTTCTTTTTTTGAATGCCTCATAAAAGTCTTCATTTCTTCTTCTCCGAACTCAGACCCACAGGCACCAACGAATCCTCCACCAAAACCTTTTAATCCGGCGATTCCAATTTTAATTTCACCGATGTTGATTGTGACCGATGAAGCTTCTAATAAGATAACGCCAGAATCAGTGAGAATTTTTTTTGCAAATGGAATTTCATTTAAGTGGTAATCGTGATTTCCAAATACCGCAATGGTTGGAATAGGGCATTTTTTTAAGTCCTCTGCTAAAATTCTCATCTCATCCGGGTGGCCGGTTTGTGTCAGATCACCGGCAATGAGAAGAAGATCTGCTTTTTCTTCTATACCAATGAGATGCTGCCCTAATCTATTGTGAGAGTTTTTGTCATAATGAATATCTCCAGTTGCAGCTATTCTTATCATGTAATCGCCTCGCAACCCTCAGGGCCTTTTAAAATTCGAACCTCCACTTGGTTTTTTAATTGAAAATGAGGGGCCACAACTTTTATGACTTCATCGACGGCATGCTTTTGATCTTCTGTAAAAACTTCTCCTTTGGCTATGACATCATGATTACTAATATAAATTTTGATATCATGCTCAGCGATTCTCTCGTCTGAAGTCAGGGCCTCCATGATTTTTCCCTTAACATAAATGGGATTTTCTTCCCCGTTCAAAGAGGTTATTTTTTTTATATTGAGATTGTTTCTATAGGGATGAACAACGGCCTCAGTGATGTAGGACGGTGATTCAAAAACTGATTTATAAAGCATTCGGATAATATCATTTGGTATCGCGATATCATTAGATTGCCCATAGATGAGTAAAGAGAGAACACGTCTTGGGGCATGTTTGGCCCGTTTAAGAAGATAGTTCCAGTCGAGATTTCCTTGTTTTAAGACTGATAGAGCATCATGCCAATGGTGGGGATTATGTTCCTGATGAGCGGCAGCCTTTATGACGAGAAAGTCTTCAGGGCTTATGGAATTTACAAATCTTCCAAGGTAAGAGGTCCTTCTTACATGAGATCTGACTTCCTCATCAAAATAAATGTCTCCGCTGGATTTAAATATAATGTCGACTAAAATATTTTTTTTCCAGGCCTTAAAAAGCCAGTAAGGATCTCTCTTCTGAGAGATAAAGCCTTTGGCCTCTAAAACATCTAAAATTTTTGGGGCATCCTCAGGAGTTACAAATAAGTCGATGTCGTGGGTCACTCTTGGGCGTCCTAGACTTTTTCCTGCGACCCCTCCAATGAGGGCGTAAGGTATGCCTGAAATTTCAATCGTATCTAAGGTTTCAAATAAGATTTCTTTCAGACTTTCTTGGTCGGATAAATGATGATCATAATAATCTCGATCAGTTTGCTCTTTCTCTTCGGCGTGTCCTAAGTTCTTTTTTATCAGCATACGACCCCCATTAGCGGAAATAATTTCAAAAGAGGGGCCAAGTCTTAATTTTAAAGTTTGAATGACGATAAGATTTTTATGAAAAAAATAATCTTTTTAGCATTATTAGTCGTACTTCCCTTGAACTCATTCGCTCAAGATCAAACAGGAGAAGAGGATTGTAAAACGGAAGCCGTTTTAGAACCTGCAAAAAATCTGATTGATGAACTTGATGCTGTGACTGGTAAATTTATAAAGACGTTGCGACTTTTAAAGTCAACCATGACGGAGATGGTAAACTTTCGGTTTATTTTGAGAAGGGTGTTCCGAAAATATTAAAATTTTCTTATAAAAATAATTCTGTAGTTCTCACAAAAACCTTCGAGGAATTAGAAAAGGGATCTGAGATTGTTTATGAGAATAAAGATCGCCCAGGTCGCGCCATCATAATCAAAAAAGGTGATAACTTTAAGTCAGGTGACAAATATTCCTTTTCCCTCATGCTACGCTCAAAAGTAAAGCCTGAGGAGCATAAATTATATCCAATCGTATTTGAGTCAAACACAACGGCTCCCAAAGTGTACTATAATAATAGCCCGTTTAAGCAAATTGTCATTTCTCCAGGAGTGAGATTATTGAGCTGGAATGGAACTTTTTCAGGGGCCGATTTTAGAAAGTAAATTAGTGGGGCATACACTCTTTTCAATGGTCATTTTTCCCCTATTTTAAAATATCTTTTTTTTTATTTTACCTTAAAATAATCTTCAGCATTAAGATTCATTTTATCCTCTTTAAGGCGAGCATGGAATTAAGAGAAAGACTCACGTTAGAAAAGATCAAAGATCATTCCATAAAAGGACAGCTCCCTGAAAATTTCGGCATAGATATCGTAGAAGTTGGGGAAAATTACATCATAGGATCTCTAACAGTAGATGAAAGACATCTTAGACCTGGAAATATAATGAATGGTGGGGTCTCTCTTGTTTTAATTGAAACAATTGGAAGCTTTAGTTCGCAATTATTTTTAAATCAGGAAAAACAAAATGCATTTGGGATTCAGGTTTCTGCAAACCATATTTCAGTTGCAAGACCGGGAGATCAACTAACCGCAAAATCCTCTCCGATTCATATTGGAAAAACCACACACATTTGGGACGTAAATATTACGAATCAAAATGGAAAACTTATTTCAAATGGTAAAATAACCATGCTCGTCACTGAAAATAAAAACAAAGAATAAAGATAATGAAGGAGTCATTATGGCCGTATCTAAACAATTACAATCGAACGACAACATTGATGGAATTAAAGAAGAACTAACTCGCGTAACACTGATGTTAGAGGCAATGCCATTCAACGTGATGGTGGTCGATAGAGATTTAGAACTTATTTATATGAATAAATCGTCTACAACAACTCTTCAAAAGTTAGAGCACTTACTTCCAGTAAAAGTTAAAGAATCAATTGGTCAGAAAATTGATATTTTTCATAAAAATCCTGCTCACCAAAGAAAGCTTCTTTCGGATCCACGTAATCTTCCCTATAAGTCCATCATAAGCCTTGGACCAGAAAAATTAGATCTTCACGTTTCTGCACTTGTCACAGATAGTGGAGAATATATTGGAGCGATGACAACGTGGTCAATCATGACAACGAATATCAAAGTTGCAAGTGAAATTTCTCAAGTCTATGGGCAAATGGAGGCGACGACTGAAAAACTCTTTCAAATTTCTAGCTCCGTTTCTGCTGGAGCTGAAGAAACATCAAGGCAATCAGAAGTCGTAGCATCTGCCTCTATTCAGTCTTCTCACTCTGTGCAATCCGTGGCGGCCGCAACTGAAGAGATGACCCATTCGGTAAGAGAAATTTCTACGAGAATTAATGATGGCTCTCGAATGGCACAAGATGCTTTTCAACAAACATTAGATAGTTCAAAAAATATTGATCAACTCTCTAAGGCGTCTGAAGAAATTGGTCAGGTCGTTAAGGTGATTGCCTCTATCGCCCAACAAACAAACCTTCTTGCTCTCAATGCTACCATTGAGGCAGCAAGAGCTGGTGAAGCTGGTAAAGGATTTGCAGTTGTTGCCCATGAAGTAAAAGAGCTGGCTAAACAAACAGCACGAGCAACAGAAGAAATTAATTCTAAAATTAGTTCTGTCCAGAGAGAAACGGCGTCAGCAGTTAATTCTATTAAAGGTATTACGAGTATCATCGAAAAACTTAAGGAAATTAACGTCAGTGTTGCTGGTGCAGTTGAAGAACAGAATGCTGCGATTAATGAAATCTCTAGATCGGCAAGAGAAGCTTCAAAGGGGACTGGGGAAGTGAATAAGAACATCGCTCACGTTTCTGAAGTCGCCAATGATTCAGCGAAGGCCGCTCACTCACTAAAAGAAGTCGCCACTGAGACAAGAACGCTTGTGGAACTCATTAAACAGATTGATACATTTGTTGGTTCTATTGGCTGGAAAGTTAAAGGTTAATCAAAAGCCGCTCTTCGGAGCGGCTTTTTTTTTGAAATTTGTATGACAATTAAAAAAGATAGAAAAAACTGGTCAGTGAATACGCTGTTAAATCATCCGGTTGAAGTCCCTCTGATTGATGGAAACAAGCCTCTCATTCAACCAATCTATCACTCGGCTAAATTTACCATGTCCGATTCTATTCCCTATTGGGATCAATTCGTTTATGGAAGAATTTCAAATCCAGGATTACGAAGGCTCGAACTTATGCTCGCTGAATTTCAGGACCGAGAGGACTGTATCGTCGTGAGTTCTGGAATTGCTGCTCTTACAGGAGTCTTTCTAGGTCTTTTAAAATCTGGTGATCACATGATCACTTTTCGAGACCTTTACAAACCTGGTAGAGTTTTTATTAAGGATTACCTTTCTCGTTTTGGAGTGGAAAGCTCTGTCCTAAAAATGGGGGATTATCAAGAGTTAGAGAAAGCGATAATAAGTGGAAAAACAAAACTCATTCATTTTGAAAGCCCAACAAATCCTAATCTCGAAATTGTTGATATCAGAAAAGTTTTAGAAATCGCTAAAAAAAATAACGTACTTGTAAGTATGGATGGTACCTTTGCTGGACTTCATCAACATAAAAAATTTGATTTTGATATCATGATCCAAAGCCTAACTAAATTTGGGAATGGCCATGGAGATGTGATTGCCGGTGCCATTTCAGGTAAAAAAGATGTTGTTAAAAAAATTCGAGAAATGACGCTTTTCCTTGGAGCTCACTTAGATCCCCAAGCCGTTTACCTCATCGAACGAGGACTAAAAACTTATATGCTGAGATATGATAGGCAATCAAAATCGGCGTTAGAAATTGCGCGTTTTTTATCCAAGCACCCTAAAGTAAATATCGTGAGATATCCTGGTCTTTTAGAAAATAAATGGCATGACTTAGCTTTAAGTCAAATGGAAGACATGGGAGCAGTGATTTCGTTTGAAATTAAACCAGAAGTCGCTCAGAGTGCAGATCAATTTTGTCACAAACTAAAACTTATTCAAATTGCTGCAAGTTTAGGCGCAACAGAAACCATTATATGCCCAACTGAAACATTCTTTGGACTCGATCTCTCTCATGAGGAAAGAGAAGAAATGGGGATTAATAAATTTTCATTAAGAATTTCAATTGGACTCGAAGATCCAGTCGATTTAATTAATGACTTAAATGAAGCACTGTGCGGTCCGTCATAGCAGCCTTTAATTCACCAAAATATCTTCATTAATTCTGTAAAAATCGTCTTTAATTTGAGACATATTCAGCCATGAATATTTTTTTAATTTTAACGTTTGTGACAGCTTGTTTTGCAAAAACCATCTCCACTGGAGAATTAATAAAATTAGGCGAGAGTTATTCTCCTCAAATGAGAGGGCAGGAGCTTAATTTAGTTGCTTCAGAAAAGCTTTTAAAACAATCGCGTATTCTAAGTAACCCCATTTTTACTTTTCAAGGTGGCTCTTTAAAATCAAGCACCCAATCCGGTGCCGTTTCTGATTTTACTCTTGGTCAACCTTTGCCATGGCCAGGGAAAAGAAGAAATAGAATCGAGGCCCAAGAGTTTGCAGTAAAGATCGCTCAAATTTCAAAAGAAGAGGCAAGACTTCAAATTTCTCATCGTATTTACATTAACGTCGCTGAATTAGCGGCACTCCAGGAATTAGAGGACCATTATTCTGAAAGAAAAAGAAGGTTCTCCCTGATCGAAAAATCTCTTCGCGCAAGGCCCCAGGCTTCGCCGAAACAAAAAGCAGATCGCGATTTAATTGAATCTCAGATCAATCTTATGGAAAAAACCATGCTTGATCTTCTGGCGCGAAAAGAAGCTTTAATGTGGGATTTAAAAATTTTTACGAATTCTTCTTTCGATAAAGTCATTTTTCCATGGGAATCACTTCCAAAGGCCCTATCAAGGGAGGAGTATGTTCATTTATTAGAAAATAGTCCTAGATTTAAACAAATTAAAATAGAGGTTTCACTTGCTGAAAATAAAATCGAGCAAGCAAGACTTGAGGCAAGACCAGATATTTTAGTCGGAGTGAATTATCGGCAAGAGAATGTTGCCCCCATAAATCACTTTTACCATGGGCAGGTTGCAGTCGTGATTCCTATTGTCGATTACGGACAACATTCTGTTGAAGTTGCAAGAGCAGAAAAAAATAGAACTACGGCTTATCATCATTTCGAGAAAGATCAATTGTCATCCCTTGTGCATGAATCATTTTCTCAATTTGAGGCAAGTAAAAAAGCCATTGAAGTCTTTAATTTTAAAAATTTGGGACAAATGGAAAATAAGTTCTATGATGCCGAAGAATCATTTAGAAAAGGTTTGATTGATGCTCTTACTTTTCTTCAGATTGATGCACTTGTGCATGAAAACATAGATCAAATTTATTTTTCAAGAGTTTCTTATGTTTCGTCGATTTCAAATTTAAACCTACTGATTGGTAAGGCACCTGAGATTTAATTATGTTTCATTCAATCGTTTCTTTTTCATTACGTAATAAAATAACAATACTTCTCATCGCTCTTGCTATCATGATATGGTCTGCGGCCGGAATAAAAGATCTTGCTATCGACGCCGTTCCAGATATCACCAATGTTCAAGTTCAGGTGAATGTAAAAACCAAGGCACTCGATCCTGAAAATATTGAACTTCAAATAACAAGAAATTTAGAAATTGAACTCTCGGGTATTCCAAAACTTCATGATATGCGATCCATTTCGAAGTTTGGCCTCGCTCAGATTACGTTGGTTTTTGAAGAGGGAACTGACATTTACTGGGCAAGGCAACAGGTTTCGGAAAGAATTAATGGCACAACTCTTCCACCAGGTGCGAGCATTGAACTCGCACCCATAACGACTGGGCTTGGGGAAGTCTTTATGTATACTCTTGATGCTGAGGAAGGCTCAAAGCTTAGTCAGTTAACGGAGCTAGAAAGATTAACCGAACTCAGAACGATTCAAGATTTTTTAATTAAACCCCACTTTAAAAGAGTGGCCGGAGTGGCAGACATTGATTCAAACGGTGGATTTGTAAAGCAGATTCATATCAACTTTATTCCAAAAAAACTTGAATCCTTTGGAATATCTACCAATCAACTGATGACGAAACTTGAGTCCCTTGGCATCGGAGCTGGTGGTGGATACATCCAAGCTCATAATGAACAAGTGATCGTAAGAACTCATCCTGGATTAAAAACTCTTGATCAAATATCAAAATTACCTTTAGGTATTTCAACTCTCGGTAAACCCATTCTTGTTTCTGATGTCGGGACTGTAAAGGTAGAACATTCTCTTAGAGTGGGAGCGGCAACCCATCGTGGAAAAGAAGCTGTCTTAGGGACCGTTCTGATGAGAATTGGCTCAAATGGACGAAGTGTTGTGTTAGGAATTGAAGAGGCGCTAAAAGATCTAAAACTCCCAGAGGGAGTCAAGTTTGTCCCTCTTTATACGAGAAAATTTTTGGTCGATAGTACGATTAAAACAGTGAGCACTTCTCTTATTGAAGGTGCAGTTCTCGTTATTCTAGTTTTACTCGTTCTACTAGGGAATCTGCGTGCTGCTTTAATTGTAACAATGGCGATTCCTTTCTCAATGCTCGTTGCTGTTCGTGGGATGAATCTATTAGGTATCACAGGTAATCTCATGAGTTTGGGGGCGATTGATTTTGGGCTACTCGTTGATGGTTCCGTGGTTGTGATAGAATCTATCCTGGCCCATATGGCGTTAAATCATCATCTAGATCAAGATGAGCTAATTGAGAATTCTTCTAAAGAAGTGATGGGGCCAGTAGTGGCTGGAATTATCCTCATCATGGCAGTTTATCTTCCCATTTTAACCCTCGAGGGAGTTGAGGGTAAAATGTTTCGACCAATGGCGATCACGGTATTACTGGCCCTTGCCGCTTCGTTAGTTCTCGCGGTTTTTGTCATGCCAATACTTGCAAAATTGTTTTTAAAACCACTTAATCATTTAGACGATCATGACACTTGGCTGTTTAAAAGAGCCAAAAAAATATTTTTGCCTGTACTTCATGCTGGCTTAACAAGGCCCAAGCCTTTTTTTATCGGCGCTTTTATTTTACTACTTTTAGCAGGTTTTTTAGGAGCGAGGTTAGGGTCAGATTTTATTCCTGAATTAGATGAAGGAGACAGTGTTTTAGGCCTTACGAGGAATTCAAGAATTAGTATTACCGCCTCCGTTCAAGAGCAATTAGAAGCTGAGAAAACATTACTTAAATTTCCTGAAATTAAAGAAGTTTTTGCACGTTTAGGAACACCTGAGTCTGCAACAGATCCCATGGGAATTAATTTGGCCGATACGTTTATTATTCTAGAAAAAGATCGATCAAAATGGCGATTTAAGTCGAAGGATGATTTGATCGATGCCATGAGAGTTGAGCTTGAGAAGAATTTTCCTAAGACTGAAGTCTCCGCAACTCAGCCGATTGCCATGAGATTTAATGAAATGCTTGAGGGCTCAAGAGCAGATTTAAGTTTAAGAATCATAGGGCCTGATCTTAAATCGCTCTTTAGCTATGGCGAAAAAGCGCAAGAGCTTTTATCACCAGTAAGAGGTGTTGAAAGTATCGAACAAGATCCTTTAACGGCACTAAGACAAGGTCCAGTTTTAGATATTGTGCCAGATTTCGATAAACTTGCGATGTACGGTATAACGATAGATGAAGTAAATAAGGCAGTTGAATTCTCCCTGGCCGGTAAAGAAGTAGGAAGTTTCATTGAAAATAATATCAAGTTTCCTATTGTCGTACATTTAGATGAGAGCCTTAGGGACGATCCCAAAGTTATGAGTAAACTCTCAATAGAACTTCCTCTTGGAGGAACGATCCCTCTAGAGAAAGTGGTGAATGTTTCTAGTGAGGAAAAGGTAACGACTATCGCGAGATCTTGGGGAAGAAGATATTCAGCGATTTCTATCAATGTTTCTAATCGAGACATTGGTAGTCTTGTCGCTGAAGCTAAAGATAAAATTGAAAAAAAATTGGGCTTAACCTCTGGCTATGAAACTCATTGGGGTGGCCAATTTAAAAATATGGAGAGGGCCAATGCAAGACTTATGCTTATCGTGCCTCTCACTCTTCTTGCTGTTTTTCTTGTGCTTTTAAGAGTGTTCGGTGGTCTTGGACCTGCTCTTTTAGTTTTTTCTTCTGTTCCATTTGCTGGGGTAGGGGGAATTTTCGCTCTAACCCTCAGGAGTTTAAATTTTAGTGTATCTGCTGGAGTTGGATTCATCGCACTTATAGGAATTGCCCTACTTAACTCACTCGTTCTTATGAATGTCCTTCTTCACAAGAAAGAAGAACTCACTTGGATGGAACATGTAAGAGAAGGGACTCTTTCAAGACTACGACCGGTTTTAATGACTGCCCTTGTTGCTGGGTTAGGATTTGTTCCTATGGCGATTAATACTGGTTTAGGAGCTGAAGTTCAAAGACCTCTGGCCACTGTCGTGATTGGAGGTCTCTTAAGTTCTACTTTTTTAACTCTAGTTTTACTTCCCTCAGCATTTTTAAAATGGAAAACAAAGGTGTGAATTCAGATAAAAAAGATAAAGCTGTTCAGAACATTACAAGAATCTCTGAACTTCTAGACACTAAATTTACTGGTCCTTTTGGAATCAAATTCGGTCTAGATCCTATTCTCGGTCTAATTCCTGGAGTAGGAGATATTGTTACAACTTTCCTAACTCTTTACATTATTCTTCAGGCGTATTTCTTAGGGGTAGGATTTTCTATCATTTTAAGAATGCTTTTAAATGTTCTCATTGAAAATATTGTGGACATGATCCCTATTTTCGGGAATTTTTTTGATATTTTTTGGAAATCGAATTTGAGAAATCTTCAATTGTTAGAAAAGTTTACAGAAGATTCAGACAGAACTCGTCAAAATTCAAGAGCTCTTTTATTAATTATATTGGTTTTTTTTGTCACCCTATCTGCAGCAATCACTTCGGTCTCATTTTTAATATTAAAGCAAGTCTATGTATTTTTCTTTGCTAGTTAAAAAATTTTTTCCATGTTTGTGTCTTGCAAAAATTTTTAAAGTTCTCATTTAATAGAATTGCTGCAGGATCTAATCGATCTGAAACACCAAGAGAGATACCGGCCGTTAAATCTATCTTTGAATCTTTGCAAAAAGGACTCGCAAGTTGACGTGCTATTCTAAGGCACTCTAGTTCAGCTCCAATTCTATTCTTTATTATTTTTGTCGCTGCATCTAGAACGACTCCATCATTAGAATAAATACTCGCCCTGCATAAATAATCTTGATTTTTTATGCAGAAATTATTTTTGCTGTTACTTAATTCTTTATCATACGTTAATTTGTTTTTTTCTCTAACTATTCCATTGGGCTCGCAGGTGAAGTTTGCCATGGTTTCATTCTGTGAGGTTAGTGACGATTTATCAGGCTTGGAATAAAAAAGGCTTATTTCAATAGGGCAGGATACTTTTTCAATGTTTGCCCTTTTCATGATGCCAGAGCAAAGTGATTGTTTTAAGGTTTGACATTCTTCTCTGGTTGGAATTCCTTCCACCTTTTTAAAAAACGAAGACATTCCTATCTTATAAGTGGCAAGACAAACGGATTCGTCCGTTTTGAAAATGTCATTGAAAGAATTCTTATCAAAAATAGAAGTTTGACTTTCTAAGGGCTTTACAGCTTCTTGTAAGGATTTAGATAACTCTCTAAACTTTTCATGTACTCGAGCATCTTTTTCTTTGCACGGTACGATGTTCCCGTTTTCTAAAATCAGTTTTTTATTTTCAACCATTACTTTTTCAGAAATAGAGGTCATTTCTTTTAGGAGGCCTTCTAATATTTCTGGCGATTTAATAGTTTCAGGATCCGAGGTTTTCAGTTGTAGGTCAAAAGTTTTTGAAGTTAATTTTTCAATCTCTGCATAAGTTTTAAGGGCTTCTTTCTTTAACGTGCAAGTTCCACCCATGTTTGAATTATTGGCTTGAATTGGGGCATCCATCAAAATAATGCAAAGATTATCTTTAAAACCCATAATTTCGTATTTCATTTTTATTTTCAGTGACAGCACTTCTCTTTCACACAAAGATGGCGTGCAACTCTCAATCGATTTGAGATATTGATCACAGTTTGCTTGGGCGATAATTTTAGTTGGGTTCAATAGAATTAAAAAATTGATCAGAATTAAAAATTTATACATATGATTGATCTATAAAGGTTCATATTTTAGTGATGGATAATTTTTTCAATACTAAGTGATAAAGTCGAGCGCTAAGAATTTGAGACCCAAATCTTTATGCAGAATCAATTTCTTGGTTATTTGTGGTGTCATGATGGCCCATTTTTGCTTTGCGCAAAAGACAAGGTAATGTTTAAAGCTTAATTTTAGCATGAGATTTCAAGTGCCTAGATTATTAGTCGATGTTATTTATCTTCTATTTTCAGGCTGCGTTTCATTTGTTATGACAATAGGTATTAATTTTCCATAAGGAGTATTCAGATGAGATTTCTTTCTCTCTTCGTCGCCTTCTGTTTTTCTTTCAACGTTCTAGCGAGCACGGGTACTGTTCAAGAGCTTG